>Ga0098037_1000262_pt1 | contig 29084 bp, 41 predicted proteins | sample 5_EtaG_FD_75050 | JGI IMG/M metagenome (GOLD analysis project Ga0098037, IMG submission 75050) | Marine viral communities from the Subarctic Pacific Ocean - 5_ETSP_OMZ_AT15132 metaG | ecosystem: Environmental > Aquatic > Marine > Oceanic | place: Pacific Ocean | collected 2015-01-08 | reverse complement strand
GTAAAACCCACCAAAACATATTAGTATTTTACAAAGGAGATCCTGGAAAGATCAAAGAGATCTACGGAGAGGAGGTTGAGGTTATGGAGATGAACGAGGATCCTGAAAAGCCAAAAGTGGACGCTACTATTTATGGAGAGAAAATCAAACTTGACAAAATAATATGATTACGCTTGATCCATATATTAAAAAGTTCCGAGATCTTGAAACTGAAAAGCGTGGTAGATTCCTGATCCTGGATAACTTAACTCTTGATTGCTTAGGTGGAGAAAGGATCAAATACAAAAAGGAGATCCTCAAACTTTGGGATCAAAATAAGCTCGACAATTTTGCTCCGAGCTTAGATCATTACAATTACTCTCAGCTGAGAAATCTACCCAATATAAATAAGTCAGTAATAAATCATTTGTTAGGCCTTAAAGGATACGGAATGTGCCTAACCACATCACTTTGCTACTATTATTTAATGGGTAAAAAGGATCTCAATAACGAGGACTTAAAGATCAAAGCTTTTAAGCCAGGAAAAAGAAACCTCCACTATTGGATCGAAAGTGGATCAGGAGATTGGATCGACTTAACCTCAGCTCAGCTCTACCTTGTATTGAAAGATACCAAACATGCTTGTATGATCACACAGCCTCACTTAATGTATGAGCAAGGCAAAAATGTAAAAAGATTTAGATCTCAAACTGACGGATCTAAAAAAATAAAGATCTACGGAGAGGAGATCAAGATCGGAGAAGTAGATTACAATTTTCTAATTAAAATAACTAAACAATTAAAACTATGACAGATACTATGAAAGAGTGGCAAAATGGATACGAGCTACCCTACCTTAAAAAATTAAGATCGATTTTCAAAACTGAATACAAACCCTATTGTTTCGGAGCCTTTGGGATCCCTAACGAGCGAGATCTTGCTACCTGGCTCAAAGATGATCAAGTAGTAATGACAGCCGAAAAGGATACTCTTTTGATATTCAAACAATATAACGCAAAAAGTAGTATTAAAGATTTTACTGGATCCAGGATCTTAGTAGAGCGTGGCGATGTGGTTATCAAACATATCGCTGGAAAGCAAAAGAAAAAAGTGTTTGACTATATAATGGAGCAGCTGCAAGGCCACCGAGTATTAGTTCAAGTATTTGAGGAGCACGAGGAGCACATGAAATTGATCAAAGATCACAAGTTAAATTTTATTTCAACAAAGATTGCAGCTTCAAGTGATTTAGTAGGAATATATGCAACAAAAGAAAACCACCCTTATAAGCTCGCAAAAGGAGAGGAGATCCATATCAAAAGCCTCGTTCCTAAATTTTTAACAAACTCTCAGCTGAAGCAAGTAAGAGAGGAGCTCGAAAGCTTTTCAAGCTGGGCCGATCATTACTCAGGATATAACAAAAGGCAAAGCTGGAGTGCCTTTGGTTTAAGAGGTTATGACAAAGATCCTAACTTCATAATTAAGCCAGGCGAAATGTCGCAAAAATGGAAAAGAGAAAACCCTGAGAAATTAGTATCAAAATCTGATTGGACGGATATTATTGAAAAGTTTCCATATACAAAAAGCTTGCTTGAAAAGTTCCCTCTTAAAGGATCAAAGCTTGATCGAGTTAGATTCATGAGATTGAAATCAGGAAAAGGAGAGCTCTCCAGGCACGCAGACATAACGGATCGAGAGGCTGGAGTTCAGCCTGGAACAGTAGTAAGATTACATATACCAATAATTACAAACGATAAAGTAATTTTTCACAGCTGGAGCCACCGAGGAGATAAAAAGGCTTACAATATGAAAGAGGGATCTCTTACTTATCTTGATGTTAGAAAACCACATACAGCTACTAATACTGGAGATCAAGATCGGATCCACTTAGTAATAGATCTATACGCAAGCGAGGAACTTACTAAACATATAATAGAATGTTAGAGCCTATTTTCGAGCGATATAACGGAGTAACTGTATTAAGAGATGATCTACTACCTGGAGGATCTAAAAGCCGATTTTTGCCCTATTTAATAAAAGGAGCAAAAGAAGTTGTTTTCGGTGGGCCTTTTTGTGGAGGAGCTCCTTTGTGCCTGGCTGTTTTAGGTAAAAGCTTAGGGATCAAGATCACGCTCTTTTATGCAAAGCGAAAAGTATTACATCGAAATCAAAAAGTAGCACTTGAGCATGGAGCTACGATCTACCAAGTTCCTTACGGATATATGACGAATGTTCAAAGCAAAGCCAGGAGATACGCTCAAGATCATGGAGCACTATTTCTACCCTTAGGTTTTGATGTTCCTCAAGCCTCGGACCCTTTTATCAATGACATGAAAGAGATCAACAAAAGGAAAGGCCCTTTTGATGAGGTGTGGGTAGCTTGTGGATCTGGTATGTTAGCTCGCTGTTTAGCTTATGGCTTTCCTGAAGCAAAGATCAAAGCTGTTGTAGTTGGACTTAATTCTCGAAACCAAAAGCAATCGTTCCCTGATAATGTTGAACTTATAGATTGCAAGTATCGATTTGATCAAGATTGTAAAAGCAAACCACCATTTGTAAGCTCAGAAAATTATGACGCAAAAGCGTGGGAGGTTTTAATGGAAACAAAGAAAGGAGGGATCCACAATAACATACTATTTTGGAATGTGCTGTAATGAATTTATACTATACTAATAAATACTAAAAAAATGGACGAAATCGAACACTATAAAAAAGAGCAAGAGCGAACAAGGATCCAAAAGGCCAAGATCCTGGAGGCCCTTGAGCAAACTCTCGGAGTTGTTACTCCAGCATGTAAAGCTGTCGGTATAAGTAGATCTACCTTTTATAAATGGAAAGAGGAGGATCCTAAGTTCAGCGAGGAGGTAGGTAAGATCATTGGTTTGAGGCTGGACTTTTTGGAAAACGAAATGTTGAGGAGGATCCAAAACAACAGCCAGGGATCTAACACTTTACTTATGTATGAGCTGAATAATCGAGGCCGAGAACGAGGGTATGGTAATGATCAAAAGATCGATATAACCTCAGCTGGAAAAGAGATCAAAGCTCCGAGCTGGGTTATACCTAAGGAAAAGCCTGAGTGAAAAAGGCTCTTGTAAGACATTGATGTTCAGGGGTAAACAAGTTCTCCAAAAGTTGATGTATTGATATTAGCCAAAAGAGTAAACCTCTTAGAACTCGTTATATAAGCTGAGGAGAAGTTCTGAGTAAACAAAATAAATGATAAGAAAATACAAAATAAAAGCAAGATCACCGAGAAAAGAAAGCGAGCTCCAGCTTCAGATTGCAGTTGTTAGATACCTACAAATGCAACCAGGAGAGATCCTTTTCAATGGATCAGCTGGAGGGATCAGAACAAGTATGAGCCAGGCCAAAAAAATGAAAGCTTCAGGCTATCGGAAAGGCTGGCCTGATCTCCTGATCATGGAGCCAAGAGGAGAGTTTCATGGTTTAGCGATCGAGCTCAAAGTCAAAGGGAACTACCCCTCAGCTGAGCAAAAGAAAGTGATCCAGGATCTTAAAGAGAGAGGCTACTGGGCCGAGGTAGCTACTGGCTTTGATCAAGCGAGAGAGATAATCGACTTTTACTTTAAGCTATGATCAAGCAACCCAAAACATATTACGATGTATCTAATTGTGATTCCAGGATCTCAGTTAATCAGGGAGGAACAAGATCAGGAAAGACATACTCGATCCTCAAAGTTTTGGTGGACTATTGCTGGGAAAACAAAGAGGCTGGATCTTTTATAACTATATGTAGGAGAACGCTACCAGCTCTCAAAGCTTCAGCCATGAGAGATTTCTTTGAGATCCTCCAAAATGAGGGATACTATACGGAGCTGGATCATAACAAAAGCGATCAAACATACCAGCTATTTGGAAACACAATCGAGTTTATTAGTTTGGATCAGCCTCAAAAAGTGAGAGGTAGAAAGAGAAACATACTTTTTATAAATGAGTGCAACGAGATCGACTTCGAAAGCTGGACGCAGCTGAGCCTTAGAACAACAGATCGGATCATAATTGATTACAATCCCTCGGACGAATTTCATTGGATCTATGAGAAAGTGATCCCAAGAGATGACGCTACCTTTTTCAAATCTACTTATCTTGATAACCCTTTCTTACCTGAAAGCACGATCCTGGAGATCGAAAGGCTGAAACAAACAGATACTAATTACTGGAAAGTTTATGGTTTAGGAGAGCGTGGAAAGGCCAGGAGCTTAGTTTTTGAGAGCGTTGGGATAGTGGATCAGATCCCTGAAAATGCAAAGGAGCTCGTGCTCGGCCTTGACTTTGGATACTCTCAGGATCCGACAGCTTTGATCAAGATCCGAAAACATGATCAAGAGCTTTACTTCGAACAGCTGATCTACACTACTGGCTTAACTAATCAAGATATTGTTCGAGAATTTAGAGGCTTAGAGATCTCCAGGACAGCCGACATATTTGCTGATAGTGCTGAGCCTAAATCGATCGAGGAGATCTACCGAGGAGGCTTCAATATAAAAGCAACCAAAAAGGGAAAGGATAGTATCAGGGTAGGCCTGGATCTTATGCGAACTTACAAGCTGAATGTATTGAGCTCAAGCCTGGATCTTATCAAAGAGTTTCGGAACTATAAATACAAAGAGGATCGCAACGGAAAGATCCTGAACGAGCCGATCGATACTTTTAATCATGGGATTGACGCAATCAGATACGGACTAATTATGAAGCTACAAAGGCCCTTTAGTGGCGAGTATGCTATTTTGTAAAAAGGAATAAAAACACTAATTTTAATACTATGTTAATATGAAAGCAAAAGAAGTAAGAATACCAACTAATTGGAAAGAGATCAAGCTCAGAACATTTCGTGCTTACCAGCTTATGAAAGAGGGAAAAAGAAAGCTCTCAAGCCTGGAGGAGAAAATGATCACGCTTGAATTATTTTGTGATCTAACAGCTCAGGAAGTGAGATCTCTAAACATTAAGGATCTCAATCGGATCTACGAGGATCTGACTAAGATCTTAAGCTCAGATACAGCTCAATTCAAGTTTGAGCAAACTTTCAAATTTGATAACAAAGAGTTTGGCTTCATACCAAACCTGAGCAAAATATCAACTGGAGAGTGGGCCGATTTTGAGGAGTTTATGAAGCAAGGAGGATACTGGAAAAATGTTCACAAGATCATGGCCATACTTTGGAGGCCTATCAAAATACAAGTAAAGGAAAAGTATTCAGTAGAGCCTTATTCAGATACCCATGTGAGCGATCACAGCGAGGCTTTTCTCGACTTAGGCATGGATAAAGTGATCGGAGCACAAGCTTTTTTTTTGCGTTTAGGGACCGACTTGTCAATGATTTCGCTAACCTCTACAACCAAACGGAAGCTGGAGAAAGCGAGAGCGAATCTGACGGATATCATAACTCAGTCGCAGAAAAATACGGGTGGTATAACTCGCTGGCTATCATGAGTGGAGAGAATTTCCTGGCCTTAGAGGAGGTTACTAAAAAGCCTATATACGAAAGCTTGATGTGGCTTTCATGGCTTAAGGATAAGAACGAGGAGGAGGTTAGACGCTTCAATAATGCTAATACTAATACATATAAATCATGAGCCCAGTAATACAAAATTCATATCAAGCCGATCCTATAACCTGGAATGTTATATACGATCAGCTGAAAGCTTATTACGATCAACATTGGTTTGTTAAAACCTTTACTTTTGGCCAGGTGGATCTTATGGATCTTGATAAACAAACGATCTTTCCTTTAGTGCATGTGATCCCAGGATCCGTATCAATAGAGAAAGGCGTTCAAACTATGAACATGGAGATCATGTGTGCCGATCTTTTACACCAAAAGGAAAACAAGGAGGAGCGAATGGTTGAGATCTTAAGCGATACGCTGAGAAACCTCCAGGATCTTGATTCTGAAATCAGGCATGGCTTTACTATATTCAAAAGGAGAGAGGAGATCGAAGTGGATCTACCAGTTAACATGACGCCTTTCATGGAGGAGTATAAGAATGTTCTTGTTGGATATAACGCAAGCTATGTGATAAGCACTCCATATCAAGCCAAAGCTTGCATACAGCCAACTGATGAAAAGATCGATAAACAATTTGTTGAGGCTGATCGAGTTAAACCAAGATTTCCAAGGCTATGAAAAGAGATCTCGAACATACTTTTGAGTTGCTTTCTAATTTCGGAGATAAGGTTGTGGCTAAGGCTCAGCAAAATCTCGAAAAGAAAAGATCAAAGAAAACTCGTAAAGGATATGCAACAAAGAGATCCACTAACGCTTCAGGGAGGCTCTCTCGCTCTTTATTTTGGGGGTTTGATAGAACAGCTCCAAGCTTTAATTTTGGAGCCTCAGGAAAGGCTGGAAAATATGCTCAGTATGTAGAGCATGGTAGAGGCCCAGGAAAGCAACCTCCACTTAGAGCAATCCTTAACTGGATCAAGATCAAGCCTCTCAAGCCGAGAGATCTCAGCTCAGGTAAATTCATTAAGAAAACACCAGCTACTTTAGAGCGTATGGCTTATTTGATCGCTCGAAAAATTGGTAGATACGGAACTGAAGCAACAAACTTTTATACTGACGCTTTCATTGAGGAGTATAAAAAATTAGATAAAAATATACAAGATGTTTTCGCAGCTGATGTCGAGCTTACAATAGACGCAGCCATGAGCTCACTTGATAACTTAAAAATTGGATAAATGGCGATAGTAGTTCAACAACAACCTGGAAATTTTGAGCCGATCGGCCGAGAGCTGATCATGGTAGCAACAAGCACAAATGTTGCAAACGATAAGTTTAACTTTGTATTTGATGTTAAGGACGGATCAGGAGGATTGATCGCACGAGTTCTGATCGCTCCTAACGCTTCAAATGCTGGGGTATTTAATTATAGAGAATTACTCCAGGATCAACTAACAAGCGAGCTCTTAACAACAAATGGTGGAACAGATGGCTTTGTTGGCTTTACTCCTTATCAGCCTAACCCTACTAACTTTTATCAATTTTACGAGGGTAATTCTATTAAGGCCTACGAGATCGAAATCGGAGAGAGCTACGCAGCCTCTCCAACTGATAGTCCGATCGTGTATCCAAACTTAGCGAATAAAGTAGGACTTGTTTTCCTTGGATCATTGAGGCCTTACTATGGTTTTGTAAATAATGGAGGGATTGATTTTAACATGACTTCAGGCTTATCTCGAATGTTGTCAGATCGAACATCGCTTGATCCTAAGCTTTCAGTATATGCTCCTTACTGCGACGCTCCTCCAGCTTATTCAGGAACTTTTGGTATATCAGTAGAGAGAGTAAATTCAAAAAGCTACCGATCTCTTGAGCTACCGAGCTCGGCCTTGCTTTCAGGGAACTCCTGGAATCAAATAACTTACCAGATTATGAAAAAGGACGGAACTTTGATAACTCATACTTTCGCTGTTCCTCAAGCTTCAGGAACTGTAACTCCAGGAGAACACCTTTGTAGGATCCCAGCTGGCCCAGCAAACTTGAGCTTAGTAGATAATCATATACCAGTAGCTGATCAGCCTATCTCAGTAGGCGAGGATATGGAATGGTATCGCTTTTTCGCTTCAAGCTCTTTAAGTCCAGGAATCAGATCATGGTATTACTATTTTGTTTGGGACGCTAATAGCTGTGGAGGGATCAACAGATCAAAGTTTAATCAGGCTACTGTTATGTGGGAAAATGATCGAGGAGGCTTTGACTATTTTGACTTCAATATGAGGAGAACAATTACTGATACTATGAAAAGGAAAAACTATCGTAAAGTTCTTGGTAATTATTATCAAACTGACGGATCAGGATCAGGGGTAACTGGATCCTTTAAGTATCAGGAGTATGATCATGCTCTTGAGCCAAGCCAAGTATATACAACAAGATCCTGGAGGCTAACTACTGACTTTCTTACTGAGCTTGATTACTATAGTATTGCGAGCTTATTTACAAGTCAAAAAGTTTGGATCATAACCAATCCAGGAACTGGAGTATTACATGGATCAATAAGTAATGTATCGAGAAAAGCAATACCAGTAAACATAACTGATACTAATTTTGGACTTATTCAAATAGCTGGAAAAAAGCCAGCACAACTTACTATTAACTTGGCTCAAAGCCAAAACAGATACTACCCAAGATAATGGCTAAAAAAGGAGAGATACTATTACGAGTTTGGGATCAGGTTACTGACGATCCGATCACGCTTGATATATTTGAGAACATATCGATCGCTACCACTTTTCAATTTTCTAACATACAAGATTGGGCCAAAACTCACAGCTCTTTTTCTCAAAGCTTCAGGCTACCAGGATCCACTAAAAACAATAACTTTTTCGGCCAGGCTTACGATATAAATGTAACGATTGATACAAATAACTTCAATCCAAAATTGAAAGTTCAAGCATGGCTCGAATACGAAACAATACCGATCCTGAAAGGATACCTCCAGCTTAAAAATGTTATAGTTCAAAAAGGCCAGTTCGCTGAATACGATGTAGCGATCTTTGGAGATGTTTCGAATCTTGCTACTTCAATCGGAGATAAAAAGCTACAAGATTATTGCACTTATCTTTCAAGCCTTAATCATGAGTTCAAGCATGACGAGATAGTAGATAGTTGGAGTGGTAATCTCTTTGGAGGGAAAGTGGTGTATCCACTAATCGATTATGGCCAACAGCTTCAGTATTGGAATGGAGTTATAGTTCCAGGAACAACCCCCATGGACGATTACGGAGCTCCAGTTCCACTTAATTGTTTTAAGCCAGCCTTAAGGGTTAAAGATCTTTTACAAGGGATATTTGAGGAGGAGGGTTATACTTATAGTAGCAACTTTTTTGATAATGATACAACCTACGGAAAGTTGATCATACCTTTTCCAGGCCGAGCAAGTTCTGTGTTTGAGGAGGGAGCTCAGAACGAGGACGATCACGAATTTATTTCAGTTGTTCCTCAGGGAACTAACCCAGCTTTCAGCTCAGGGTATCAACAAAGAGCTCCAGTATCAGGAGGCTGGACTACTAATGCAGCTGACGGAGGCCTTGATATTGCTGGTAATGCTGTTACTTTAACTGACGCTGAGGGATATACTTTTCAAGCTTATAAAGTTCCATACTCAAGCTTTTACATATTTTATTACGACATAACTTTGGCTAATATGCCGAGCCTTGGAATGTTGTGGAATCACGATGTTTATATGCGTATGGTTTCTTGTCCTGACGCAAACTTTAACTCAGGAAATACCTCGGTTATTTTTACCTCTCCTCCTCAAAATATGTGGGTAGGACAACAACAATTTCAAGCTGCTGGAGCTGGTAACTTTGCTGTTCCTTTGCAAGAGGATCACTATGTAAGAGTTGAGATCTGGCACAATGAGGGCAACGCTGGATTAGGCCAGTTTATGAATTATATCTCTTACGCTAATTTATTAGTCAATGGTTTTCCAAGTAATGGATCTTTCTTTTTCGTTAAGCCGATCTACTCGCTATCTTTTGGTATGCAGCTGAACATGTGCGATCTCGCTCCTGATCTTAAGGCGATCGATCTCTTGAGCTCTTTACAAAAAATGTTTAACCTTGTTATTTTGCCTGATCCTCAGGATCCTAACAACCTGATCATTGAGCCATACAACGAGTGGATCAGCTCAGGAGATTTCGTGGATTGGACGGACAAGTTAGATCTTGAAAAAGATATACAAATCAAGCCAACAACTGAGCTTCAAACAGCTGAGCTCCTTTTTACTTATAAGGAGGACGCTGATGTATTGAACGAGCTTGTTCAAAATACTACTCAAAGAGTTTACGGAGAGAAAAAAATTGATTCGACTAACAATGATTTTGCAAAAGGCGAATACAAAGTGGAGATCGAGTTTTCTCCTACGCCTTGCAACGCTATGATCGGCTCAGTAAATGGAGTTTTCTTACCTAAGCTTTTCGATCAGGAAAGCCAGGCGATTGACTTCAAGCCTCGGATCTTACAATACAATGGACTTGTTCCAGCTGGAGGTGGGAATACTTGGTATCTTGACGATCAGGGAGGAGGAGGAGCTGGAGTTTCTACTCATACTTCTTACCCTAATGTATCGCACTTTGAGGATCCGATTCCATTTGTTGATTCGCTTGATATTAACTTTGGTATGGAAACTTTACTCCAGCCAGGAGTTCCCTCTACAATGACTTTATACAAAGTTTACTGGGAACGATTTATTGACGAGATCTACTCAAGCCAGGCCAAGATCATGATCGCAAATTTTCGACTTACAAGTGCTGATATTTTTAAGTTTCAGTTCAACGATAAGATCTTTATCAAAGATAGTTATTACAGAGTAAACAAGATCAATGGTTGGACTATAAATGATAACGAAACTACTCAGGTAGAGCTCTTGAAATTACCTGAGCTTACTTTCGGCTGTTTTTATACTCCAGCATATAGCACAGTAAACGGACAGCTTATGTTTTCAGATCCAAGTGGAGCTACTGGTTTAGTAGGTAATGAATTGTGCTGTAATTTTCATGGATATAACTGGCAACTCGGAGGGCCTGGAGCTGGAACAATGGGGTGTTATTATAACAATATAATTATAGTAGGGCCAGTAGATCCAGTAGGGCCAGTAGGGCCAGTTGGACCGATCGCTGGGCCTATGCCTTCAATCGGCCCAGGAAGTTCAGTAGTTGGAGTAGGAGGAGGAGGAGATCTTAATGGTTTCAGAAAAAGCCAGGGGAGCTCTCCAACTAACGCCATACAATTGAATAAAACTTCACATAATGTAATACTATCAGGATCTCAAAAAGTAGATCAGAACTTAAGAGGATCAGGTAATGTGATCTCAGGATCAGGGATCGAAACAAACAACGCTTCAGCTAATTGTATGATTAGTGGAAAGAGAAACAAGATCTCAGTTACTGACGATCGCTTAAAAGCTGAAAACCCAAGCACAGCGAATTTAATGAGTGCGAATGTTTCAGGGATCAATGGAGAGGCTCAAAGAAAAGGAGAGTGGGCCTTAGGTGGAGGTAAAAGATTTGGTAGAGATTATTCTGAGGAGAGAAACGGACGAAATAATCATGGTAAGATTTTGTTCCTGGCTGAGGGTGTTCCAGCTCTTGATCAAAAGCTCGGAAAGTATAAACTTAAATTTTTACTACAAGGCGATTATGATAGTCAAATGTATTTCGATAAGGACACAGCCTGGATCTTAGAGAATAAAATTGTAATGAGTTTTCAGCAAGGAAACTTTACAAGTATGATACCTGAAGCTTTCAACGATTATAACTTAGTATGGAGAGATCAGGCGAGTGATTATCAAGTTAAGGCTCAAATCGGAACTAATGTATTTGAAACTTCAAGAGGATCCTGGACGATATATTATAACCCAATTTCAAAAGTTGGGATCGAGATGTGGTTAATCTATAATGGAAAAGGCGAGCCTCCTCAGTTTATAACTGCAAGCTTAACGCTGACTTATACGCAGATCAAGCCTTTCAAAGGAACAATAGTAAATCCTGAAATACCAAAACCTCCAGGAGAGGGTGAGGGCCCTAAACCAAAGAAGTAGATACAATGACATTAAAAGAATAATAACAACGCTTAAAACGCTTAAAAATGGCTAAAAAATATATAGTAGAGCTTGAGATAGACGGAGTAAAAGAGAGTGTTCAAAATATGGAGCAACTTGAAACTACTGTTGCCGATCTTGAGAATCAGTTAAAACAAGCCGACTTCGGATCGGAGGAGTTCAAGAAATTAAGTGGAGAGCTGGGAAAAGCAAAAGGAGAACTAAATCAATTTCAAAGAGAGATTGACGCTCTTGATCCAACAGCAAAGGCTGAGCAATTTGTAAAGTTTGCCGAGGGAATAAGTGGAGGTTTCGCAATCGCTACTGGAGCTATGGCTGTGTTTGGAGGCAAGAACGAGGAGCTTGAGAAAACAATGGTTAAAGTTCAGGGAGCGATCGCAATCGCTGTGGGTATCCGACAAATAGCTGAAAGTAAATTACTTGAAACGCTCGCTCGAACAGCTGTCGGTCAAGGCTTGCTCTCAGCTGCAACAGCCACTTATACTTTTGTTACTGGAGCTGCAAGCACAGCACTTAAAGTATTCAGGCTTGCTCTTGTATCAACTGGGATCGGAGCAATAGTAGTAGCTGTTGGTATGCTTGTCGCTAATTTTGACAAGCTCTACGGAGCCTTAAAGTTCGTAGCTGAATTTATGGTTAATACTGTTGTTGGAGCTTTCAATCTTGTTATTGACGGAGTTAACTGGATCATTAAACAACTGAATAAAATACCAGGAGTAAGTATCGGAATGATCGACAGCATGGAGAAAGTTTCGTTTGCTTCAAAAGAGGCAGCTGATACTACTTCGTATTATGCTGACGAGCTGGATAAACTTAAGGCTGCACAAGAGGCTGCTACTCAAGCTGCTGACGATCACATGAAAGCCTTAAATCGTGAGCTGGCTCTTATGGAGGCAAGAGGAGATTCTGAAGCTGCAATCTTAGCCATGAAAAGAGAGATCCTGGAGGCTGCTGTAAATGAAGCGATCGCTACCGAGGTTGCTATTGAGCAACAGCTCGCACTTGCTCAGGCTGCTATGGAGGCCAACAAGGCTCTCCTGGCTCGAAAAGCTGAGGAGGAGGGAAAGAGTGTAGACGATGTTTTGGCTGATCTTGGATTGGCTAATCCTAAAGAAATTGAAAAGGCCTTAAACGATGCTAAAAACGCAAGGCTTGACGCTGAGAATAACCTCGCAGTATTTGAAGCTGAGATCAATACAAAAAGGAGAGAAACAAGAAATAAACAAAGAGAGGAGGACGAGGCTGAGGAGCAAAAGAAAAAAGAGGAGGAGGCTGCAAAGCTTGAGGAGAAAAAACAGCAAATGTTGGACGAGGCTGAGCAACTGAAAGCTCTCCAGGACGAGCTCGCACTTATGGCTGTTGAGGACGCTTTCGCAAGATCAGCTCTTGAGCTGGAACAACAAATGGCTGCCGATCTTGCTCAGATCGAACAAGCTGAAAATTTTGAGGAACAAAAACTCTTGATCGAGGAGAAGTATAAAAAATTAAGTGAGGATCTAAACGCTGAACATATTAAGTTCAAAGAGGATCAGCAAAAAGAGGCCGATCAGGAGGCTCTTGATCAGGCTCAAACTATTGAGGAGGCAAAGCAACAAATCGCTCAGGACGGACTTAATGCTCTTAGTAGCCTGGTAGATCTTGTAGGAGGAGAGGGAAAGAGAGCAAAAAATATACAAAAAGCGATTGCGATTGCACAGATAACTATTGATACAGCCAAGGCGATAAGTTCAGCGATTGCTGGAGCTACTGCTGCTGCTGCTGCTACTGGGCCAGCTGCTCCTTTTACAATGGTAGCTTACATAGCTTCAGGAATAGCTACTGTTCTCGCAAATGTAGTAACAGCACGAAACATATTGAAAGAGGCTGACAGCGTTGAGATCCCTGGAGGAGGGGGTGGAGGTGGAGGAGGAGGCTCAGGCCCAGCTCCAACAGCTCAAGCTCAAGGAACAGCTCCTGATGTAGGAGGTGGTTTACAAAACATGCTTCAAGGTGGTGGTATTGATTTTTCTTTTTTAGCTAATGGAGATACCTCTCAAATTGGAGGAGCTGTTCCTCCAGTTCAGGCTTATGTATTAGAAAGTGATGTAACCACAAGCCAGGAGGCTGTTCAAAGGATCGAGGATCAAGCAACTATATAAAATGAGTAATAACTATAAATGTAAATAAAATGAAAACAGAAATCGTAGAGTTAATTATTGACGAGGAGGATCTTGAGTTCGGAGTAGACGCTATCAGCTTAGTAGGCGAGCCAGCGATACAAGAGAACTTTCTCGCTTTTCAAAATGATAAAAAAAACAATTACACTTTTGCTGTTGCTGATAAGGATCGGAGGATCTTAATCGGCCCAGCCTTGATACCAAACAAACAGATCTATCGATACGATCGTAAAAGTGGCCGAGAGTATTATGTATGGTTTTCAAAGGAAACAGTTAGGCAAGCTTCACAGCTTTTTCTTATGAGAGATAAACACCATAATCATACCCTTGAACATGCTGAGGAGATCTCTAACCTTTCAGTAGTAGAAAGCTGGATCAAAGATTCTCCGATCGATAAGAGCGAAGCTTTCGGCTTCAAAGTTCCAGTAGGAACATGGCTTGTAGCGATCAAAGTAAATGACGAAAAGATTTGGAAAGAGCAAGTCAAAGAGGGCAAGGTAAAAGGGTTTTCGATTGAGGGTTTTTTCACTAACAAAATGGAATACAGAAAGAAAAAGAAAAAGAAAAAGCCAAGAAAGATCACAAGAAAATACTCGGAACAAGAGCTTTGTAATGAGATCAAAAAGATCATACGAGAAAAATAAATCGTAGAAAGTTAGGTTATTTGTAAAACCTTTTCATGGCTATTTTAACAAGTTCTAAGAGGTTTTGGTATCTTTTTGGATAAGATATATCAACCTACCTACGAACGACTAAACGCCTGACGATCAATGTATTATAAGTGGGTATTTTCGATCTAATTTTGAGCAAAAGGGAACGAGTGAATAAAAGTTATACTATATATATAGAAAGTAAAATCTAATTTTAACAAAAAATTTTATCAAATGAGTAAAAGTAAATTATCAAAAATCAAGGCACTACTTGGAATGCACGAGGACATTACTCTTGCAGCTGAGGCTGTGCTTAAAGACGGAACAATGATCGGCACAGACGCTGAGGAATGGGCTGTCGGAGTATTAGCTTATGTAGTCGCTGAGACTGGCGAAAAAATGCCTTTACCAACTGGCGAGTTCGAACTTGAGGACGGACGAGTATTAGTTATTGAAGACGGAACAATTACTGAGATCCGAGAGGCTGAAGTAGTTGAGGAGGAAGTAGTTGAGGAAGTAACTGAGGAGGTTGAAGCTGGCGTATCTAAAAAGGAGTTAATCGCTGTTTTAGAGCAAATGAACAAAGATTTTGACGCTAAGCTTGAGGAGTTAGGAAAAGAGATCAAAAAAGATCTTACAAAATTTTCAGCTTCAAAGCCTTTGACGAAAATGTCTAATCGACCACAAAGAGTGGTTGTTCAAAAGGATATCAAAGAAATGAATACAGCTGAGAGAGCTCTTTCAATCTTTAATAATTCAATCAATAACTAAAATTAAATAACAAGAAAATGAGAAAAAAATATAATTTCGCAACCGTTCCAGCTATCACTACGAGCTATACTGGAGAGCTTGCACAAGCGTATATCTCAGCTGCTTTACTTAGTGGTAAAACATTAAGCGAGGGATTGATTGAGATAAAAGAAAATGTGAAATACAAAGGCGTTTTGAAAACAGTAGCAACAGCTGACTTAATTCAAAAAGCTGATTGTGATTTCAAAAAAGGAGGAGAGGTAAATCTTAATGAAAGAGTTATCGTTCCTGAGAATTTAATGGTAAACCTTGAGCTTTGTAAGCAACCATTTAGACAAGATTGGGAGGCTTTACAAACTGGATCATACAGAGTTGACGCTCAGATCCCACCAAACTTTGAAAGCTGGTTACTATTACATGTTGCTGGAAAGATCGCAGAAAATACTGAGTTAAATATATGGCAAGGTGACAAAACTGGATCAGGAACTTATCAAAGTTTTGACGGACTTTACACTATATCTCAAGTTGCTGGTTTCGTTCCAGCTGGCCAGAATATAGCTGACGCTACTGACAATCCACTTGATGTAGCTGATGTTATTAAGTGTTTAGAGAAAGTAAAAGCTGCTTTACCAGCTCAGCTATTGTTCCACCCTGATCTAAGGTTATATGTTTCGCCTGGAATTGCTTCAGCTTACATACATGCTTTAGGAGCGAACAACTATCAATACCAAGCGTTTGTAGGTGTTAAGCCTTTGAACTATGACGGTATTCAAATGGAGATCGCTAACGGAATGGAGGCTAAGTCAATGATGTGCACTTTGAAAACTAACTTGTTCTTTGGAACAAATTTAGTCGACGATATGAATGAAGCGAAAGTTTTGGACATGGCTAATCTTGACGGATCAGATAATGTGAGAGTAATCTACAGATTTACTGGAGGAACTCAAATAGCGATCGGAGACGATGTTGTTGCATACAAATCAACAGCTTCATAAATAATTGTTTAACTTAAAAATTTAAGATCATGGCGTGTACACTTTCAGCTGGTAGACTATTAAAATGTAAAGATAAAATTGGTGGAATCAAAACTATCTTTTTAGGCTTGCATGACGATTTTACTACTGGTATAACTACTGGAGGAACAAATGGAGAAATCTCTGTTTTACCAACAGCTACTATTTATCGCTATGAGTTAAGCAAAGGTGTCGGAGATTTTATCGAAACAATAACAGCAAGTATCGAAAACGGAACTGTTTTCTGGAATCAAGTAGTAAATGTATCACTATTTGAAATTGACGCAGCTACAAGAGCTGAGTTAGAAAATGTTTGTAGATCAAGGCTGGCTGTATTTGTTTTAGATAACAACGACAATATATTTATGATTGGTAGGTTTGATTCGGCTGAGCTTTCAGCTGGAACAACTGTTACTGGAAAAGCCAAAGGAGACATGAATGGTTACACTTTAACCTTTACAGCTGATGAGAAAGAGCCAGCAAGATTGTGCGACGCTTTCACAGCTACTCCTTTTGATAACTTTACCACGATAACAGTTTCTCCTACTTATTAAGAGAGTTTAACTTGTAGTATTTGTTTAGTAAATAAATTGTAAGAAAGGGAGCTCCGATCAATAGATCAGACGCTCTCTTTTTTTACTTAAAAAAATAATAAAATGTTAAAAGCAATACAAAAATCAGTTTGGATCAGAAACAAAGAGGTAGTTCTTGACGGACTTTCTCAGGCTCAGCTTAAGATAGTAAAAAAACATGCTCCTGACGCAGTTAGAGAGGTTAAGAGCAAGTCAAAAGCTGAGTAGATATGATCCAGCTCAAACCAAATCACAACCTTGTTCAGCTAATTGATATGACTTTGTGGGAAAGGCTAAGGAGATCTACCAGTCCTCTAAAATTTATACACTTAGAGCTAACTTCTGAGATCAGCCAGGAAAAACACTCCACTACTTTGGAATTTTTGCCTCAGATTGGAGAGATTGCTTCAAGATCAATGAAGCTCGCTGTTCGAGCAACGGACGGATCGATTCCAGCTCAAGCTGGAGGCCTAAATATACCAGTAGGTGGATATTTTTCGTATCTTTGTTGGGGAACTAATGTTGAGGATCCGAGAAAGTTTGATCCAAATGAGCCAAAACAAGGTAATCTTTTTTTAGAAAGAGGCTTGTGTTTGTTTGGAGAGGCTCAAGAGTTTTATACTACGGATCCAGGGATAACCGATACTCCTGAAACTATAACTTATAATGGATAAAAAAAATAGTAAAAAATATAACAAAAGGATCCCAAGGCAAACAGCTGTCGAAACATTAAATCTTAGTGGTTATGTAGATCACGATTTTTCGGAGTATGCTTCAAAGGGAGGGTGGATCAATTACGGAGACGATAATCAATACCCTGACTATTTAATTGAGTTGTATCGAAATTCAGCGATTCACTCAGCTTTAGTAAATGGTATTAGCGATATGATCTACGGAGAGGGCCTTTCGGCTACTGATAAGGATCAAAAACCTGATCAATGGATCAGGCTCAAGAGTTTCCTGGAAAGCTTTGACGAGGACGAAATAAAAAAATGTATCCGAGATCTTAAAGTATTCAATGGTTTTTACCTTAACATGGTTTGGAGCGTTGATCGATCTACTTTTACTGAGATCTACCATGTTCCTTTCCAAGATGTTCGCTGTGGAGAAAAAGACGAGGAGGGAAAAGTAGAAACTTATTTTTATTCAAAGGATTGGGCCAACTATCGAAAAAAGGAAAACGCTCCGATCGAAGTTCCAGCCTTTGATCCTGAAAATAAAATGTTATACCCTACTCAATTATTGTGCGTAAAAGGATATTCAGTAGGAGATCAGTATTACCCTAAGCCTGATTACTTAGGAGCTGTAAACTACATAGAGCTTGACAAAGAGATAGCGATCTACCACCTCAACAATATCAAGAACGGACTGGCTCCGAGCTTTCTGATCAACTTCAACAATGGAGTTCCAGGGATCGAAAAAAGACAAGATATTAAAAATACAATTAAGAAAGAACTATCAGGATCCACTAACGCTGGAAAGTTTGTTCTTACTTTTTCAGACGGAAAAGATCGCTCTCCTGATATGCAACCGTTCCCTCTTTCGGACGCTGATAAACAATACCAATTTTTAAGCTCAGAAGTTACTCAAAAAATTATGATCGGACATAGAGTTACTTCTCCTATGCTTTTTGGTATTAAAGACAATACTGGTTTGGGTAATAATGCTGACGAGCTGAGAACAGCCTTTGAGCTTTTTGAGGCAACTGTTATACAGCCTTTTCAGCTGATCGTATTAAAAGCTATGAACAAGATCCTGGCTGAGGTAGGGATCAATCTTGATCTTTATTTTGAAAGCATGAAGCCGATTTCTATAATCGCAGCTGAGCAACCTGAATACGAGGAGGAGGAGATCACAAGCCAGGAAAATCTCAGCTCTAACGGAGAATGTTGTGGAGCCAAAGAAATTACTGGAGAATGTTGTGGATCTAAATTTTCAAAAGATAAAAAAGAGGTAGATCCTAAGGATAGTAAATACATACCAAATAAAGAGGAGGAGGAGAAAGCTCTTGAATATATCAAAGAGCTCGGAGAGGATCAGGATAAGTTTGAGGAGGACTGGGTTTTAATAGACGAGGAGGAGATCAAAGAGGAGCCGAAACCTGATCAAGCTTACACTCGAAACTATGCGTTTGCGATCGAATCAGATCCTGACGCTCGCTCTTATATGGATAGTGGCTTTTACCGAGTTAGATATAAGTATGTAGGGCCTCAGCCGATCAGCACAAGCCGAAAGTTTTGTATCGAAATGATCACTACTAATAGGCTGAGAATATATCGGAAAGAGGATATTACTAAAATGACTAATACTGTTACTAATAAAGAGTTTGGTAGGTATAGTATCTTTTTATGGAAAGGATCTTACAACTGCAGACATAAATGGAAAAGGCTTACTTATTTTTTAAGGAGAGTTCCGAGAGGGAAAACAATTACTATCAATGGAAAAGCTTACAAAGGTGGCCAGTTTTTACCAGCCAACGAAATGAAGCACTTCAAGGTAGTAGGAAACAATTTTGTTGGGCCTTTTGGAAAGCCAATCTTACCGATCGAAAACCCAACAGCAACTAATCGTAACCCTAAAGTATTAAGCTAATGGCCTTACCTCAACAAATACTATTCGTAAATGAGAATTATGTAAAAAGATACTCAACTATAAATGGATCAGTTGACGCTACTTTTTTAGAGCCTCGTATTATCTTGGCCCAGGATAAGTGGATCCAGCCGATCCTTGGAACTAATTTATACAAGAAACTCCAATCTGATGTTGCAGCTGGAACAATAGCTGGAGATTACAAAACGCTTATGGAGGACTACTTAATGAGATCCACTTTACATTGGAGCTTGGTTGAAATTTTGCCGAGCTTATTATATAAAGTAAATAACGGATCCTTAAGCACTTATAGTTCTGACGATAGCACAGCAATAACGAGAGGAGAGCTTGATCGCTTAGTAGAGGAGCAAAGATCAAACGCTCAATTTTACAGCGAGAGAATGAAAGATTACCTATGTGCAAACTCCAGCTCTTTTCCTGAATATAACACAAGATCAACCTCAGATCAAATGTGCCCAATAAAAGGCACGATATATTACGAGGGTGGTATGGAAATCGGATAGTATGAAGCGAGCACTTGAACGAGAAAAAAATGAGAAAAAGTTAAAAGTTTACTTAACTAATAAAATAAAAAAAAATGATAAACAAGGAACTATTGTCAAAGATCGGAAACGAGTGCGTTAGTGATCACATACTCTTACTAAATGCTGGAGCGATAGGTTTCAGTTTTGCAGATATTGAGAGTATGTTAAAAATTTTAGTATTGTTATTATCAGCTGTTTATACAGCGATCAAGATATACCAAATGTGTAAAAAACATGGCGAGAAAAAAGACTAAGTATTTAGTGATCCACTGCACAGCTACGCAAGAGGGCCGAGAGATAACCTCAGCATGGATCAAAAAGTTGCACATGGGTAAAAATGGCTGGAGCCGAGTAGGGTATACTGATATGATCCATTTAAACGGATCCTTAGAGCTTTTACACTTCGCTGAGGGATCTAATCCTTTTGACGGATATACTTCAGCTAAGGAGATGACATGGGGTGTTAAGGGCCAAAATTCACATAGTAAACATATAGTATATGTTGGAGGGGTTGAGGCTGAAAAAAGAGAGGGAAAGTATCAAGCTAAAGATACAAGAACGAGCTCACAAAATTTATCACTTGAAATTTATGTAAGGCACGAGATCTTACGAGATCCGAAAATCTTAATCGCTGGCCATAATCAGTTTAGTTCAAAAGCTTGTCCGAGCTTCAATGTTGCCGAGTGGTGTCGATCAATAGGAATACAAGAAAAAAATATATATCAGGCTCCTGGCCTTTACGAAAGAGCTGGAGATCCTGAGGATCCTAAAAAAAAAAGTCAAGTAGATCAAGCTGAGGATCCTGATCTCACTAAGTCAAATTTTAAATCTTTGTTATGGAAATTATTACAAGCAATCTTTGGGAAATAATCGGTGTTGCTATGATCGTGTTTGAGCTGATCGTTAGGCTAACTCCAAGTGAAAAAGATAATAGTATTTACAATATGATCAAGAGGATCCTGGATACTATTATACCAAACAATAAAGCGAAAGGTGGAAAGCACTAAGAAAAAGAAAATCGGTAATTTTTTTAAGTCGCTACTCCAGGGCAAAAAGGAGAGTTCTAAGGGTATAACTATAAAAGCTGAAGCTCCAATCGTGGATAATGCTTTGAAGCTCGGAAACACTCTCCTGGGCCTTTTTAAGGATCGAAAAGGAAAGCTCTCAAGCAAGCGAACAATTACTGGTATCTTGGCCACAGCTGCTGTTCAGGATATGGCTATCAATGGTATTACATATTTGAACTTGATCCTTGCAGCTCTTGCTGTTGTTCCAATAATTTTTACTACTTTTGAAAAAAACTAATCGGTTTTAGACTGGCGTTTATAAGATCAGGTATCCGATATTTTTGAAGCTCTTGAGGGTATTAAGTTTGAGCACTTAATAACTTTAAGGGTTTCTTTTTGCACTTAAATAGAAAATTTTCTTTATATTTGCTTCATAATTGAAACAAACTATTTATTATGAAATTTTACTACTTATTAAAAAATGGAGAGATACACTCCTCTCCTTTTGACAGCTTAAAGGCTGGAGATCCTTTCAAAAATTCAAGGATCAACAAATCAATTTCTGAGGCTGACTTTCGCTATTGCTTAGGCTTCAAAAATTCTCAAACCAAAAATTATAACAAGATCCAATCAAAGATCAATCGAGAGCGAAAAAAGCTCCAGGATATTGAGGACAGCTGGATCTTAACTAATATCTTAAAGCCTGGATCCTATAAAATGGATAAGATCAGAAATCGAGAGGCTCAGCTGGATCAGGCTCAGCTGGAGCTGGAAAAGATCGCAAAAGATCAAGCGATCACATATCAAAATTTTATTAACTCTAAATTTTCAGAAAATGGAACAAACTAATCTTTTTGAGATCCGAGCAACATTCAAATCGGATCCTAACGAATCGGAGCTGATCGACACAGCTTCAGATCTGAGAGAGGCTCGGAGGCTATTAAACGAGTATATCATGGCTTTTCAAAGCTCGATCGGATCAACTTATCTCAATTTATTTATAACTAAAAACAGAACAAAATCATGAATTTATTTACTAAGCTTTTTAATTTCTTAAAGCCTAAAAAAAGAGATCCGAAAACTATCGGAAAAAAATTGATCAAGATAATCGCTCTTGAAACTGGGATCCTTTGCGAACATTGGAAAGGATCGGATCCTGAGATCTATGTGCGAGTGATCAACTATAAACAAAACGGATATATTAACTACTAAATTTTAAGAAAATGAAACAAACTAATTTTATTTACACCAATTTATGCGACAAAGATCTGAAAGATCTCAAAGCCTGGATCAAAACAAGAAAAGAAATGTGCGAGAGCCAAATCATAAGCTATTCACGCAGCTTAGGAAAGGCGAGCTCCAGGACGCCAAATGATGACGAACAAACTCTTTTTGATATTAAATTTTACTCAAGGCAAATCTCAGATTATGCAATCGAGCTAAAATCGATTGAGCAAATTGAGAGGCTGGCTGATCATAATTTTTCGGTTGAGGAGGAGATCACTTTTACTGAGATCAAAAACAAAGAGGAGATCATTGAGGCCCAGGCCAAAACTATTAACGAGATCCACAAATACCTGAAAGATCAAAAGCTGGAAATCGGCCAAACGCTTCAAATCGAGGAGCTGATCAATAACCTAAGTTCAACTATTAAAAATATAAAATCATGAGTTACCATTCAAAAATTTATTTCAAAACGCAAAGCGATCGAAAAAGCAACCAATCGTTTGGCTGCAACGAATACGCAAAGATCGAGCTCTTTGTTGGCCGATCTAAAAACAATAAACACCGAGCTGCTAATATATATGTTACTTGTGATGAAAGAGAGGATCACTTTCGATATGAGCTCAAGATCAACGGAGAGATAATCAATGTTGTTACTCTTGATAAGGGATCGAATCAATTTTCTGAACACCCTGATCAGATCCCAAATTACGAGCAAAAGAAAAACTTGTATTTAGTATGAGAGCTCAAGCGACTTACTGGAGGCCAAGTGGGGGTGTGAAAACCCTCACTATAAGATCAAGATCTCAAATCGAGGATCTTTGTCCTGATCCTATTGAATACAAGCTCAAAGAAAAAGATCTAACAGCTTTACCAGCTATGTATCAAGAGTATGATCTTTTGATCATGAGCAAGGGAGGCAAGATTGTAAGATCTAACGAGCACGATCATTTACCAACTAAACTCAATGTTAAGCTCTTTTTAACGCTTAATAAGGTTGTGGGGGGTAATTGCTTGTTCATAAATAGTAACGCCCTTAAAACTCTTAAAAATGGGTAAAATGAGCGAGCTATATATCAAGCAAATGGAGGAGGAGCAAGAACAAGATCAATATCTTGACGAGGCTTATTACTATAATCTTTGGAACAGCGATACTATGCGACTGAACAAAGATCCAAAAGAAAAAGAAACGGAGAAAGATCCAGCCGATAAAAAAGTGGATCTAATTACTAAACAATTAAATTTTAAGTTATGAGTATTAAAGCAAAACAAAAGGAAAGCACGAGAGAAAAAGTTCCAGCTGGAACACATATCGCTCGCTGTTATAGTATGATCCATATCGGAACTACTACCTGGGAGTATTTAGGAGAAACTAAAGAAACCGACAAAGTAAGAATATCTTTCGAGATCCCTGAGGAGCTGAGAGAGTTCCAGGAGGGTTGTCCTGAGCCTATGGTTATCGATAAGGAATACACCCTATCTATGCACGAAAAGGCTAATCTTAGGAAAGATCTTGAAAGCTGGAGAGGGAAAACATTTACTGAAGCTGAGGCGAGAGATTTCGACATACTTAAGCTGATCGGAGTTCCTTGTAGCCTTGGAGTGATCCATAAAGATACAAAAGCTGGAAACACTTACGCTCGTATTTCAGGGATCTCAGGATTGCCGAAAGGAGTAAAATGTCCTGATCAAATGAACGCTACAAAAATTTTCGACTACAATGAGAATTTCAATACTGAGTTTGTTGATCAACAGCCTGATTGGATAAGCGATCAGATCAAATCTACTCCTGAATGGAAAACAAAGCTCCAGGAGCAAAACATGGATCAAGAGCTGGCTCAAAAGATCGATCAAGATCAGCCAGTTAATACTAATCAAGAGGACGAGGATTGTCCTTTCTAAAATATAATAAAATGAAAGATAACAAACTATTACTATTGGATAAGGGATCAGTTTCTCAGCTTGCAGCTGATCTCGTTGAGGCTGTAAATAATGGAGAAACTAACCCTCTTGAAGCTTATGTAGCAATCAAGCACATGGAGGAGGTATGTAAGCTCGCAAACAAAGCTTTGAAAGAGCAAGCAATCGAGGAGGCCTCAAAGCATGGGCCTGAAAGTAGAGATCTACAATTACATGGAGCTCAGATCCAAGTTAAGAACGGAGCTGGACGCTGGAATTTTAAGGCTATACCTGAAGTTATTAAGGCTGAGGAGGATCTCAAAGCCTTAAAAGAGAGGCACAAGCAAGCTTATAAAATGAGCGAGCGAGGAGATCAAATGGTATCGGAACATGGAGAGCTGATCAAGCCAGCTCACTACTTGCATGGAGGCGAAGTGATCGCTGTTAAATTATTGAAATAGTGAGAGCCTGGATACCAACTTCAAAATTTCAGGATCAACTCAAATCGAAGTTTGAAACTAAGGCCGAGCTTATGGATCTCCTGGAGATCTCTCGGCCTACGCTTGACAGCTTCATGCGAGAGGAGAGGAGGTTTTTACCTTACTTGCCGATATTGGCTCGTAGAATGAAAACAAAGCCTGAAAAATTGTTTAACCTTTTAGACAACAGATTATGAAAATAGATCGAAAGCTCAGCACTAAGATCCCACAAGGAATTATTACTATCTACTATTTTAGTGGAGAGGTAAATCTTTTATTCAAAAATAAGTGTGCCTTAGAGCTGGGATCTTTCGTTTCTATTAAGCTGTTAAATCGAATTTTCTACGAGCTTCAGATCCATGAGATCAGCTTGTGGGAGTTCGAGCAGCTGCGTGATCATGTTCCTAAATTAAAAATACTAAATCATGGAATATAGTTTTAACATACATATAGCTCAAGAGTTTGGAGTAGAGGAGGCGATCATGATCAAGAACTTTCAGTTTTGGATCTTGAAAAATAAAGCAAACAAAAAGCATGAGCACGAGGGCAAAACCTGGACTTATAACTCGGTTGTTTCTTTTGAGAGAGTTTTTCCTTTTTGGAGCAAATCTCAAATCGCTCGGATCCTAAAATCATTACTTGAAAAAGAAGTTCTTATTGTTGGGAATTTTAACAAGTCAAAATATGATCGAACACGCTGGTATAGCTTTTCAGATATTCAAATGTTAGATACAGAAAAGTGGAAAACATTAAAAGAAAAAAAGGAGAACGCTAAATCGCAAAATGGAAAAGCCGAAATCGTGCAACCTATACCAAATACAAACACAAATAATAAAACAACAAATCCTCTTTTTACTCAGCTGATCGCTGAGTATCATGACTGGATATTAGAAAAGGTAGGAGCTCCTCCAAAGATCAACGGAGCTGAGGGAAACGCTGCAAAGCAAATACTGGCCTACTTATCTAAAATTACGGAGGATCCAATCGTGGCCTGGAAGTTTATTTTACAGCACTTTGATAGGATCGAGCCTTTTTTACAAAAACAGATCAAGCTCGTTCAAATAAATTCAAATTTACTAAACATATTAAATCAAATCAAAAATGGAAAAAATACCAATCAACAAAGCTCTCAAGGCCTTGAAGCAAAGATCCGAGCAAGGAGGCAAGGATAACCTACCAGCTGAGATCAAGCAAGAGGTTTTACCAGCCTTAAGCGTAAGTAATGAGCTGAGAGCTTTCAAGCAACAAGTTAATGGCTTAAATGAAGTTAAAATGGTTAACGAAATAATGAAAACGGAAAGATCATACCCCAGCTTGATCAAAAGATCAAGAGAGGATCACGCTCTCCTTATTGACGAAATTTGCTTACTTATTATAGATCTACAAAAATTCTATAATACAAAAGAGAAACTTTCGGAGGATCAGATCCTGGATCTTGCTGAGATTATTGTAGGAGAGTATACTAATTTAACAATGTTAGATCTTGCTTTTTGCTTCAAACAAGGAAAGGTTGGAGTATATGGAAAAATTTACGAAAGAATTGACGGAGGCGTTTTACTTGGCTGGATCAGGGAGTGGGATAACAAGCGTATGAACATGATCATTGATCGGAGAGAAAGCGAGCATATACAACAAAAAGCTGCGTGGGGTGGAGCTGCAAGATCAAGCGACGGAACTTTGAAACAATGGATCCAAAAAGGAAAGCTCTAAATGTTTAAGTTTTGTAAAAAATGTGCTCGAATGGTATTGATCCGAAACGGAAAGTGCTCAATATGTAAAAATAAAATATAAATAAATAAAACAAACTACTATGCTGAAAAATTTTGAAAAATTAACTAACGAATTAACGGAGCAAGAGCTCCAAACTTTTTTACCAATAGTCCTCGGTGGCTTAAGATCCAAGATCGGAAAATCAAACGCTGTTCCTGGATCTCAAATAGTGAGAGGAGTAAACTCTTTTTTAGCTGATCGAGGGATCACTCTCAAGCTTTCAGGAGTTAGGCTCAGAAAGTTGATTAACCACATTAGATCTAACGCTCTAATCGCTGGCCTTTGCAGCTCAGGAAAGGGATACTATGTAGCAAGCAATAAACAAGAGCTGGAGGAGTGTATCGAAAGCCAAAAGCAAAGGATCAGGAGCCAGGAAAGAGTTGTCGAATGTTTGGAGAGGCAATACTTAGATTTATACTTATAAATAAATAAAGAGGCCCAACGCCAAGATCTTCAAATCTCAGCTGTGGGGCCTCTCGTTTCAAATAAATGAAACAAACTAAGTGCAAATGTAAACAAATTTTTATACTTTTGCTTCATGGATCTAAAAGGTTATACAAAAAGGTATGACTTTTATCGATCCGTTGCGATTAAATTGTGTAAGAGTATAGAAATAGGAGAGGAGCTTGTTCAAGAGCTTTTCTTAATCTTGATCAAAAAGGATCAGGAGCTCCTGGATCGACTACTTAATGATCAGAAAGCTGAGGCGTATTGTATTAGAATTATGAAAACGCAGCTCTTTAGTAAAAATACTAAATTTTACAAAAGAGAGATCAGCTGGAAAAGAAACCGATCAACGGAGAGCGTAAAAGATCAACCTGATGTTCGGAGATCGGAAAGTGATTTCCTGAAAATGATCAACGCTGAAAAAGTTGATCTACTCATTAAAAGGCTACCTTATTTTGAGAGGGAAGTCTTTCGAGTTTATTACGAGGGTGGGATCTCTTTCACTAAATTTTCTGAGGAGAGTGGGATCTCAAGGAAAACCTTATACAATACGATCCAAAAAGTAAAAAAATATATAAAAGAAAATTACAAACATGAGCCTGATAGTCAGTAGAGATCTACAAAAAGCCAGGATCAGAATCTGTGAGGCATGTCCTCACTTTAGATCCAAAACAAGAACTTGTGGAAAGCCAGTAATCGGAGAGTGGATCGAAACAGCTTTCAAAGAAAAGAAAAAGCTTTGTGGTTGTTTTATGGACGCAAAAAGCCAGCTCAAGTTTGGATCTTGTCCTCTCGGAATGTGGGGCCCTACTGAAAATGAGATCCAGGATCTCGCTGAAAAAGAAACTTTCGTAAAAAGCATGAGCCGAGCACAAAGAGTATCAAACAAAGAGCTCGATCGAATTTACTCAATATATAAAGAAGTAGTAGGAGATTCTAAAAAATCAAATTGTCCTCCATGTATAAAAGAGGATCTTAAAAAAATACTAATCAAAATAAAAGAAACCAAAAATGACTAAAAAAATTGACTTCGTAAAAGAAATTAAGCTCGTGCCGATCGCTGATCTACAAGAGGCTGATTACAACCCTCGTTTTATAACTGAAAAAAAGTTCGAGGATATTAAGAAAAGCTTACTTGAGTTTGGCTTCAGGTTGCCGATCATAGTAAATACAAATGCTGATCGTAAAAATATAATAGTAGGAGGCCACCAAAGGATCAAAGTAGCGAAAGCTCTCGGTATAAAAGAGGCACCTTGCACTTTTGTAGATCTACCTCTTGAAAAAGAAAGGGAGCTCAATATCAGATTGAACAAAAATACTGGGGAGTTCGACATGGATCGCCTGGCTAATCTTTTCGAGATCAACGATTTGATCGACTGGGGTTTTCAACCTTATGAGTTCAGCCTGGATCTTAACGATACAGATAGTCTTGAGCCTTTGGATCTTGGAGCAAGCGAGGAGCAAGCTGAGCTTTACGATCCTGATGTTAAGCTTACGGATCAATTTATAATACCACCATTTACTATTTTTGATACTCGACAAGGGTATTGGAGATCTCGTAAAAGAGCCTGGAAAGCTCTTGGTTTAGATAGTGGCCTCGGCCGAGAGGATAACCTTTTGAATTATTCTGATAGTATAAGGAACGGAGGTTTCAAGATCGTTGATGTTGAGATCAAAAACTCAGGAACTTCGATCTTTGATCCAGTTCTTTGTGAGGTTATTTACAAATGGTTTAATGTAAAAGGAGGATCGATCTTTGATCCTTTCGCTGGAGGATCAGTAAGAGGTATAGTAGCTTCAAAGCTGGGCCATGAATACACTGGTATAGATCTAAGGCCTGAGCAAATTGAGGAGAATGTAAAACAAGGATCTGAGATCTTAGAAAAAGGAGATCCAAAAGTGGAGTGGATCCTTGGTAACGCTCTTGATACTGACAAGCATATAGGAAAACGAAAGTATGATCTGATGTTTTCTTGTCCTCCTTACTTTGATCTTGAACAATACTCTGAGGATCCTGAGGATCTCTCTAACTTAAAGTGGGAGGAGTTTACGGATCAATACAAAGAGATAATAAGTAAAGGCCTTAAAACCCTTAAAAATGATCGTTTCGCTTGTTTTATCGTTGGAGATATAAGGGAGCCGAAAAGTGGATACTATCGAGATCTGATTCGACTAACTATTGAAGCGTTTGAGAAAGGAGGAGCTCGCTTGTATAACGAAATGATATTACTTGAGCCAGCTGGAACAGCAGCCATGAGAGCGAGTAGAATTTTCAAAGGAGGCCGAAAGGTATGTAAAACCCACCAAAACATATTAGTATTTTACAAAGGAGATCCTGGAAAGATCAAAGAGATCTACGGAGAGGAGGTTGAGGTTATGGAGATGAACGAGGATCCTGAAAAGCCAAAAGTGGACG
>Ga0098037_1000257_pt1 | contig 29359 bp, 33 predicted proteins | sample 5_EtaG_FD_75050 | JGI IMG/M metagenome (GOLD analysis project Ga0098037, IMG submission 75050) | Marine viral communities from the Subarctic Pacific Ocean - 5_ETSP_OMZ_AT15132 metaG | ecosystem: Environmental > Aquatic > Marine > Oceanic | place: Pacific Ocean | collected 2015-01-08 | reverse complement strand
GGGATGAAGATGTCTTGCGCTATCAGGGTCTGGCATTTAGCTGGATAGGCTTTGACGAGTTGACACAATGGGCCACACCGTATGCATGGAATTACATGCGGTCACGTCTACGGTCCACTGCAAACGACTTGCCAATTTTTATGAGGGCTACGACCAACCCCGGCGGTAGAGGTCATCACTGGGTCAAGAAGATGTTCATTGACCCTTCGCCATATGATAGAGCCTTCGATGCAACCGATATTGAAACAACCGAAGTCCTACGATACCCAGCAGGACATAGCAAGGCTGGAAAGCCTTTATTCAAAAGACGATTTATACCCGCAAGACTTTCTGATAATCCATACCTTGCGGAAGCAGGTGATTACGAAGCCATGCTCCTTTCTCTTCCAGAGCAACAGAGAAGGCAACTTCTGGAAGGTGATTGGGATATTAAAGAAGGAGCAGCCTTTACTGAGTTCGATAGGAATGTTCATGTCGTTGAGCCTTATCGTATTCCTAGCAATTGGGTTAAGTTTCGGGCTTGCGATTATGGCTACGGTAGCTATAGTGGTGTTGTTTGGTTTGCCGTTGCGCCTGATGAACAACTTGTTGTATATAGAGAACTCTACGTTTCTAAAGTCCTTGCCACAGACTTGGCAGATATGATTCTAGAAGCAGAAGCTGAAGATGGTAATATTAAGTACGGTGTTTTAGATAGCTCTTTGTGGCATAAACGTGGCGATACTGGTCCTTCTTTGGCAGAACAAATGATTAGCAAAGGATGTCGTTGGAGACCTTCTGATAGAAGTAGAGGTAGTCGTGTAGCGGGTAAAAACGAAGTACACCGAAGACTACAGATAGATGAATTTACAGAGGAGCCTAGACTTGTTTTCTTTAATACTTGCACAAACCTCACTTCCCAGTTACCGTCCATTCCTTTGGACAAGAAAAATCCAGAAGATATTGACACGAAGTCGGAAGACCACTTGTACGATGCGTTAAGATATGGTATAATGTCCAGACCAAGATTTAGTATATTTGATTATGACCCAATGGGTAGACCCGGTGGCGGTATGCAAGTAGCAGATGCGACCTTTGGATACTAAGGAAAAATAGTATGGCTGAAGATGAAATTATGATTGAAGATGATGCTATCGCTCTGGAAGATACAGATGATACATCTCAAACTGACACTGATGTAACTAATATTATACCTTTTATTATGGATAGGTATAGTCGTTCTGAAGATTATAGGTATCAGGACGAAGAGCGTTGGCTACGGGCATATCGTAATTATAGGGGTTTATACGGCCCAGACGTTCAGTTTACTGAAGCAGAAAAATCTCGTGTATTTATTAAAGTTACAAAAACTAAAACGCTGGCAGCATATGGACAAATTGTAGACGTTCTGTTTGCTAACCAGCGTTTTCCTTTATCTATTGAGCCAACTGAATTACCAGAAGGTGTAGTAGCCGATGTACATTTTGACCCTAAAGAACCAGAACAATTACGTAGTGAAACTGCACTTTCCAGTCCCTACGGTTTTGCGGGAGACGGAATGGATTTCCCAACAGGTGCGACTGCCACGAGTCTTCAAGAAAAACTTGGGGTACTGGAAAATAAATTGGAGCCAGTACAAGATAAACTAAAAGAAGGACCGGGACAAACACCTACTGCTATTGCATTTAGTCCAGCAATGATTGCTGCAAAGAAAATGCAAAAGAAAATACATGACCAGTTAGAAGAGTCTGGCGCAACTAAACATTTGCGTAGTGCGGCATTTGAAATGGCATTGTTTGGTACGGGTGTAATGAAAGGCCCGTTTGCTGTTGACAAGGAATATCCTAATTGGGGTGATGATGGTAACTATGACCCTTTGTTTAAAACAATACCACAAGTAAACCATGTATCTGTTTGGAACTTTTATCCAGACCCAGATGCAAACAATATGGATGAAGCGCAATATGTTATTGAGCGTCATAAAATGTCACGCACCCAATTGCGTAATCTAAAGAAGCGTCCATACTTTAGAAGTGGTGTTATTGATGAAGTCATCCAGATGGGCGAAAACTATACTAAGAAGTATTGGGAAGAAGACCTAACTGACTATGCACCAGAACATGGCATTGACCGCTTTGAAGTTCTTGAGTATTGGGGTATGGTTGATGTTGAGCTTCTTGAAGAGCAAGATGTAGATATACCAAAAGAATTAAAAGAGTTTGATGAACTACAAGCAAATATTTGGGTATGTAACAATAAACTTTTGCGTATGGTGCTTAATCCATTTAAGCCATCAAAGATACCATATTCTGCTGCACCATATGAACTAAATCCATACTCATTCTTTGGTGTGGGTATTGCTGAAAACATGGACGATACGCAGACACTGATGAACGGTTTTATGCGTATGGCTGTTGACAATGCTGTTCTGTCTGGCAACTTGATTGTTGAGGTAGATGAAACTAACTTAGTGCCGGGTCAAGACCTGTCATTATATCCGGGCAAGATATTTCGTAGACAAGGTGGCGCACCGGGTCAAGCTATCTTTGGCACAAAGTTTCCAAATGTAGCGCAAGAAAATATGATGTTGTTTGACAAGGCTCGTGTGCTGGCAGATGAAAGCACAGGCTTTCCATCATTTGCTCACGGACAGACGGGGGTAGCAGGTGTAGGACGCACGGCGTCTGGTATATCTATGTTAATGAATGCTGCTGCTGGTGGCACAAAGACTGTTATAAAAAATGTAGATGACTATTTGCTACGGCCTTTGGGTGAGGGTCTGTTTAGATTTAATATGCAGTTTGACTTTGACCCTGAAATAAAAGGTGACTTAGAAGTTAAGGCACGTGGCACAGAAAGTTTGATGGCTAACGAAGTTCGTAGTCAACGACTAATGCAGTTCTTGCAGATTGCAAGTAATCCTGCACTCGCACCTTTTGCTAAGTTCCAATATGTAATCCGTGAGATTGCAAAGTCTATGGACTTAGACCCCGACAAAGTAACTAACAATATGAGTGAAGCTGCACTGCAAGCAGAAATTATGAAGGGCTTCCAAGCACCAATGCAAGAACAACAAGCACCGCCGGGTGCAGATGCTATGGACCCGACAGGCGCAGGTGGTGGCAACATAGGTGTAGGACAAGCTCCTGTACCGGGTGAACAAGGATTTAGTGCAAGTGGACAACAAGGAACTCCTCAACAAGCTCAAGCCGCTGGTCAGCAACAAACGCCAGTGGGACCACTTCAGTAGTTATATAGACACACTGATAGAACAACAACATCGTACATTAGAACAAGGTGATAGTGTAATTTTAATGCACCGTGCGCAAGGGGCGATTGCGGTGTTGCGTAATATTAAAACATTAAGGGATGCAGTTAATGGCTAAGATGGCACAACAAATAGAACTCTTTGATGATGGCGGTCTCATGGATGAGGGTGGCACAACAGACCCTGTGTCTGGCAATGATGTGCCACCGGGTTCAACACAAGAAGAAGTACGTGATGATATACCTGCACAGTTGAGTGAGGGAGAATTTGTTATTCCTGCAGATGTAGTGCGTTACATTGGCCTTGAAAACTTAATGCGTATGCGTCAAGAAGCAAAACAAGGTTTAGCTGAAATGGAAGCTATGGGTCAGATGGGCAATAGTGAAGAAGCTGTTATGCCAGATGATTTACCTTTTGATGAGTACGACCTAGAAGTAGAAGATGATGGACAAGATGAATTAAACTTTCAAGTAGGTGGCTTTGTACCCCCGTCCCCACCTAATCAAATTAATCCGATAACAGGAGTATATCAAACAGGCACAACTGGAATTACAGGCTATCAAGGTTATCAAGGACAACCTACAGGCTTTACACCTTACGGTGGTGTTACGCCATTTTTTCAGCCTGCGCAATTTACTGGCCCTCAATATACAACAGCTTTGCAAACAACTAATTTACCAACTTTTGCAGAAACAGTGGGGACTAAAGCAGGACAGTATGATGAGCTTCGCACTTATCAAAATGAAGCGGGACAAACTTTACAAATACCTTTTAAGAATGGTCAACCTATTTATCCTATACCTGAAGGGTATAAACCTATGGCAGACCAGCCTAAACTTGAAGAAGAAATAGTACCTTCTACACTTGGTCAAACACAGGTTAAAGATATGGATGATTCGGGCGGCGATGGCTCACCACCAAAACCTGAAGATTATGGGGGTGAACCGGGTAGTTTTTTTGACCCGGCAACAACAAAAGGTCTGTCTATGTTTAGTAAAAGTTTTAGCAACATAACAAATCCGTTTGACGATATCGGCTCGGCGATAAAAGAGCCAGCTAATATAGCTAGTTTTATTGCAGGATTAATAAATCCTGTAGTGGGTTTAGTTGCTAGAGGTGTTATGAGTAAATCAGTATTTGACAGCGAAATAGCACGTTTAGCTGAAGATTATAGTTTTTTTACAGAGAAAAGTTTGAGAGCAGAATTAGGTAATATGGCTAATGCATCTGCCGATTATGCAAAAGCAGCAGCTACTATAGAAAGTGCTAGTGCAACAGTAGTAGAAAAAGAAGCTGCGCAAACGGCTCTGAATAAGGCAAGGGAGGATTTTAGTAGTAGTGCGGCACGTGCTAGTGGGGTAACAGACAAAGCAGAAGCTGGCAAAGGTGGTAAAGCTGGTATTGAAGCTAGTGGTATAGCACCGGGACCGGGTGCAAGATTAAGTGATAAGGGGCTTGGTTTAAAAGGAACCGCAGAATCCGCAGGGCTTGATTATACAAAAACTACTGCTGCGGAGATGGCAAAAATTAAAGATACTACAAAAGGAGGTGCCTTTACCAAGGCTGCTGATAGAGCCAAAAAATCTACATCAGACCCATCTGGTGGTGATGTTCAAAGAGACGACGATGGAGCTTTTAGTGGATTAACTGATAGACAAGCTGACGCAGCTTCAGGTCCTTCCAGAAGCGGCGGAGGTGGTTATCCCGGTGATAAATCTAGGTTTAAATCTGGTGGTCTAGCCAAACAAATGAAGCGGAGTGGATTAGCTTCTAAAAAATAATTCACAATATGTTGGCTACCTAATCCCCCACCCCGGCGTGGCTACGGTTGGCCCCAACGAGGAGAAGTACAATGGCTGAACAAGCTACAATTATGGCTGAAGAAATGAAGCCCGAAAAAAAAATCGCGTTTGCAAATCGTAAGTATACTAACGAAGAAAAACGCAAGATGGAAGAAGAAGAACTAGAACAGTTGATGAAAGAGCAGAAGGGTGAGGTAGAACAAGAAGCTACTGAACCAGAAGAAGAAGAACCTAAGAACGCAGAGGAAAAAACATTTAAGAAGCGTTACTCTGACTTGCGTAGACATCAACAGCAACAGGCCGAAGAGTTTAAGAAAGAGATTGAATCGCTTAAATCTCAACTGAGCCAAGCCGCACAGAAAGAAATGAAACTGCCTAAGTCTGATGAGGACATTGAACAATGGGCAGCAGACTATCCAGATGTAGCAGCTATAGTAGAAACAATTGCTATGAAAAAGGCACGTGAGCAATCTACTGCCCTTGAAGAAAGAATGAAAGCAATTGATGAGTTGCAGTCTAGTGCTACTAAAGAAAAAGCTGAAGCAGAACTAATGCATATACACCCCGACTTTGGTGAGATACGTGACAGCGATGAGTTTCACGACTGGGCAGAAGAGCAGCCTAAGTGGGTACAAGATGCGCTGTATGACAATGACAATGATGCACGTTCTGCTGCTAGAGCCATTGACTTATACAAAGCTGATATGGGTATTAAGAAAGATAAGCCTAAGTCAGATAAAGCTGCAGCTAAATCTGTATCAACAAAAGACTCAAGAAGTAAACCACAACAGGATGAAACTTCTACTTATATAAAAGAGTCAGAAGTACAGAAAATGTCTGCACAAGAATACGAAAAGCATTCTGATGAAATCATGGAAGCTATTCGTTCTGGTAAGTTTGTATATGATGTAAGCGGTTCTGCACGATGAGTATCATATATAAACCACAAAAAGAAATGGAACTATTTGCCCCTTTCGGTCCAACTATGGGATACTATCGTATGCCAGATGAGTTAGTTGAAAGTCTAAATAGTAAAATGTCTGATAGATTAGAAGACTATTCAGATAATTTAGTGGGCAAAGTAAAAGCAGAGTTAGCATTTGATGATGAAATAATAAAGATTGCACAAGAGGGTTTGGGACAATTTGTAGGTAAATACCAAGCCTATTCAGAAATAAGAAACTCTCTTGGAGCAAAGTCATTAGATGTAGAAAACTATAACTATGGACTGCAGGTAATTTCAGGTTGGTTTGTTAGACAATTTGAAAATGAATACAATCCATTACATATACACACAGGGTCAAGATTGTCTTGTGTGGGTTATCTGCAGCTACCTGAAGGTATAGAGGAAGAGTGGGAAGAGGACTATAAAGACCATCATCCTGCTAATGGACACATACAGTTTGCATCAGGCACACCATCAGGATATACTTGTACAAACTTTGTAGTCAAACCCCAAGTGGGCGACTTCTATGTGTTCCCTTCACAACTATTTCACTGCGTATATCCTTTCTACACGAAGGGTGAGCGTAGGTCTTTCAGCATGAATATGAATTTTATTGAAGTGCCGAAAGAAAAAAGTGTTGACAAATAGTTATATATGGGTATAACTATAGTCAGATTAGTGTAACTTTATTGCGCAATATTGTTACACTGAATGTCGCAAACAGCAAAGTCTTACGGATTACCTGAAGACCTTGGCCTGACCCGTACAGTCACACCCAAGAAAATCAGCCTCTAATAGTCTTGTGAGTTTGCATCTGTAAAATAATGCTAAACGGAGATTTAATCATGGCATTTACTACTGCTAGTGGTTATGGTAATCTTCCTAATGGTAATTTCTCTCCCATTATATACAGCAAACAGGTGCAGCTTGCTTTCCGCAAGGCATCTATTGTTGAAGCAATCACCAACAATGACTACTTTGGTGAAATCGCGCAGATGGGGGATTCCGTTAAGATTATCAAGGAACCCGAAATCACCGTTAAGGAATATGCACGTGGTACAACTATCACGCCGCAAGACCTTGACGATGAAGATTTCAACCTTACTATTGACAAAGCTAACTACTTTGCATTTAAGGTTGACGACATCGAAGAGGCACACTCACACGTAAACTTCCAATCTTTGGCAAGTGACCGTGCTGCGTATCGCCTCGCTGACCAGATGGACCAAGAAGTTCTTGGCTATCTGTCAGGCTTTAAGCAATCAGCTATTCATGGCGCACCTAACGCTGTTAACACAACTGTTAACGGTAGCAAGGCTGTAACCAGTGCTTCTGGTGGTGCCAACCTAGTTGGTGCTGAATTGCTTGCGTCTATGTCTTTGGACGCATCTGACTTTACTAATGCATCAGGTTCTGCAGGTTCTGCAAACAACTGTATTGGTATTGAGCCACGTGCAGGTGGCGCAACGGCTGCTAAGTCCAGCACTGCTGGTAACGCATTCCCGCTGCAAATCATTGCACGTATGTCACGTCTGATGGACCAACAAAATGTTGATACCCAAGGACGCTGGCTCGTTCTTGACCCAGTTTTCATTGAGGTGTTGAAGGACGAAGATTCACGTCTTCTAAACTCTGACTTTGGTGGCTCTGGTCTTCAGAATGGTCTTGTAATAAACAACCTTCACGGTTTCCAAGTTTATTCGTCTAACAACTTGCCTTCGCTGGGTACTGGCCCTGCAACTACAGGCGGTCCTAACACGTCAAACATGGGCATAATCGTGGCTGGTCATTCTTCTGCTGTTGCAACTGCAGAGCAGATTAACAAGACCGAGACTTATCGCGACCCGGACAGCTTTGCTGATATTGTCCGTGGTATGCATCTGTATGGCCGCAAGATTCTTCGTCCTGAAGCAATCGCAACTGCGGCTTATTGCTTGGCGTAAGGGAGACTGAATTATGGCTTTAGGTGATAATACTACTTCTGTAGCACGTGGAAATGACGCACGTGGTCGTAAACCTTACTTGCTTTCAGCAGAGTTGGATTTTGCACAAGCTGTTACAGATAAGGGTACTGCCCTTGCTGCTAACGATGTCATTCCGGGTCTGACTATCCCAGCTAATACACTCATCATGTGTGCTGGTTTTGAGGTAACTTCGGCTCACGCTGGTACTTCTACCGACACAGATTTTGACTTCGGTATTACTGGTGGGGACTTGGACAACTTTGTTGATGGATTTGACTTTGATGGTGCATCTGTAGGTGACTATGCATTTAAGGCAGGACAAACTCCTGTTCTTATTGGTGGCACTTCAGATACTATTGACGTTGAAATTCAAGCAATGACAGGTACTACAACAGGCGGTAAAATCCGCATGTTTGCTGTCTGCTTGGATGTTGATGACCCCGGTTCATTGACCGCCGATGAGGTAGACCGAGACGCACTCGCGTAACATAATGTGACGGGGCAGGGCAACTTGCCCCCTCACTTTCTTTTGAGGATTTAATATGGCATACGATTACTTGGGTTTGACAAACGAAGTTCTTGCACGTATGAACGAACCTGCTTTAACAGCAGCTAGTTTTACGTCAGCACGAGGGTTTCAAATACAATGTCAAAATGCAGTAAACGATGCTATTAATTACATTAATCAACGAGAATATGGCTGGCCTTTTAGTCACGCAACAGAAACACAAACATTAGTTGCAAGTCAAACTCGTTACACAATACCTGCCGGAACACAACACGTAGACTACGAAACTTTCCGTATAAGTAAAAATGATACGTTAGGAGTAGCAGGTGTTACACTAAGAGTTCTTGATTACAAAGAATACGTAGATAGATTTATAGACCAAGAAACCACAGGTGGGTCAGGTGGTGTGCCTACATATGTATTCCGAACACCAGATAATAACTATGGCTTATACCCTTATCCCGATAAAGCATATGAATTAAAGTATGAAAGGTATTCTCGCCCTACAGCTTTAACTGCAGCTACAGATGTTCCTACTATACCCGAACAGTTTAGACAAGTTATAGCAGATGGTGCTACTGCGTATGGCTATCAGTATCGGGGTGAAGCGCAGCAGTATGGGTTAAATTTTAGTCGATTTGAAGAAGGTATAAAGCATATGCAATCTATTCTTTTGAATAGAACAGATTATGTTAGGTCAACATACATGCCACACTCGCAAAGATATGGTATTAATGTAGCGACATTTTAGGAGTTTTAAATGGCAGATGCATCTGGCGTTAATCCATTTTTATTTGCATGTGAGGGTGGATTAATATTAGACCAAACTCCTTTTGCACAACAACCGGGAACAGCCACAGAATTAGAAAACTTTGAACCGTCTATCACAGGTGGGTATAGAAGAATATCAGGCTACCAAAAATGGAATAGTAATATAGTTCCACAAGACTCAAGTTCTTCTGAGCCTGTCTTAATGTCTGCATATTTTAAGGGCAACGTAATTGCAGCTAGAGGTGGTAAGGTACACAAAGGTGGAGCTACAGGTAGTTGGACAGAGATTGATACAGGCAGAACAAGTGCAGGTAGATATACATTCTTTAGATATAATTTAGCAGGTACAGATTTTATAGTATGGGCAGACGGTTCTAATCCTGCATCTAAGTATGACAACACCACAGTTACAGATTTAACAGGCACAGGCTCACCAGCAGACCCGTCTATTGTTACTGGATTTAAAGATGCTTTGTTTTTTGCTGGTATGTCAAGTAATCCGCAAGAGTTAGTGTTTACTGCGCCATTTACTGATGATGATTTTTCTGTAGCAAACGGTGCAGGAACTATAGCTGTAGATAGTCCTATAACTGGATTAGTTCCGTTTAGAGATTTCTTGTATATCTTTTGTGAAGAAAGAATTTTTAGACTAGCAGGAAGTACAATAGCTGATTTTACCGTTCAACCTATAACACGGGAAATAGGCTGCTCTAATGGTTTTACTATACAAGAGTTTGCAGGTGATGTTGTATTCCTAAGTAAAGATGGCTTGAGAACTATTGCAGGCACGGAAAAAATTGGGGATGTTGAGCTAGGCACAATTAGTAAACCTGTACAAGAAAGATTTGCAGGGGTGTCTGATGTAGATGAATTTAACAGCGTTGTTATACCAGACAAAACTCAATACAGAATTTTCTTTTCAAATGCCAGCATTCCTAGAAACACAACAAAAGGTTTAATTTGTGTTCGTAAAATAAATAGCTATGAGTTTGCTGACTTACGAGGCATACGGGCAAATAGTACAGATAGTGTAGTTGTTTCTGGTGATAGCATAGTATTGCATGGAGACTTTGATGGTTTTGTTTATCGTCAAGAAAAAGGCAATAACTTTGACGGTAGTGATGTAACAGGTAAATATCGCTCTCCCGATTTTATTATGGGCGATGCTGGCATAAGAAAAAGATTCCAAAGAGTAACTATAAACTATGCACCAGAGGGTATCGTAAACGCAGATTTATTTCTTAGATATGATTATGAAACAGGCAATGCTCCTAGACCTGCAGCATATCCATTTAATAGTACGTCCATAGTGGCTGTTTATGGTTCATCTACATATGGCACTGCTACTTACGGCGGTAACATAAACCCAATAATTAGACAACCTGTAGAAGGTAGTGGCTTTGCAATGGCGTTACGTGTAAACGATAGAGGCACATCTATCCCATATTCTTTAAAAGGTTTTCAACTAGAGTTTCAGGCTGACGCGAGGAGATAATTTATGGCAGGTTATACCAGACAATCCACATTTAGTGACGGTGATGTTATCCAAGCAGCCGATAGTAATGATGAATTTAATCAGATACTAGCAGCTTTTGTAAACACTTCAGGACATAAACATGATGGTACAGCAGCAGAAGGTCCAGTCATTGGATTGATTGGAGACCCCGGTGTAGCTACTCCTCTTAACAAAGTTGTTGTTGATGATGGCAACAATCAAATAGAATTTAGTATTGACGTATCCAGCACATCTACAGAACAGTTTGTTGTTAAAGATGGTGTGATTGAGCCTACCACAGATGATGACATTGACCTTGGTTCTAGCAGTAAAAAGTTTAAAGACTTATTTATTGATGGCACTGCAAACGTAGATGCACTTAATCTTAATGGCACAGCGTTAACTGTAACAGGTGCTGAACTTAATATAATGGACGGTGGCACATCTGTAGGCACTACAGCCGTAGCTGGTAGCGATGGTATTGTGACTAACGATGCTGGCACAATGCGGCATACAAGTGTTGATACATTTGACACATATCTTTCTGCTACAACTAAAACTCTTACAAACAAAACATTAACAAGCGCAGTTCTTAATGGCACGATTAGTGGCACATCTATCAAAGATGAAGATGATTTATCTTCGGATAGTGCGTCACATCTTGCTACACAACAATCTATTAAGGCATACGTAGATGCACAAATTACTGCTGAAGATTTAGATTTTCAAGCAGACTCAGGTGGTGCATTAAGCATTGACCTAGATAGTGAAACTCTCACCTTTACAGGTGGCACAGGTATTGATACCAGCGGTTCTGGCAACGCTGTTACCTTTGCTATTGACAGCACAGTTACTACATTAGCTGGCTCACAAACTCTTACCAACAAAACTCTTACCACACCCATCATTGAAGAAATAGATAGCAGCAGCACAATTACTCTTGATGCTGGTACAGACATCGTGCTTGATGCAGATGGTGGTGATGTGTTTTTGAAAGATGCAGGGACAACTTATGGCTCTTTAACAAATACTTCTGGTAATCTTATAATTAAGTCAGGTACTACAACAGCCATGACTTTTTCTGGTGCAGATGCAACAATAGCTGGTGACTTGACTATTTCTGGTGATGACCTGACTATGGGTACAAATACCTCTGGTCACATTATGGTTGCTGACGGAACTAACTTTAATCCTGTAGCTGTATCTGGTGATGTAACTATTGCAAGCAACGGTGCTGTAACTATTGCAAGCGATGCCGTAGAAACAGCAATGGTCAATGCTAATGTTATTTCAGGACAAACTGCTGAGTCCAGTATGGACACAACAAATGACTTTGTTCTTATATTTGATGACTCTGCTTCTGCACTTCGTAAAGTTACAGTCGGCAACTTAGTTTCTGGCGGTGGTGGCGGTATATCAAACATCGTAGAAGATAGCAGTCCTCAACTTGGTGGCAACTTAGATACAAATAGCCACAATATACTTATTGACGATGCACATTTTATTGCTGATGAAAATAGCAACGAACAAATTATATTCCAGACAACAAGCTCTGCAGTCAATCAGTTTGATATAACTAATGCTGCTACAGGCAGCGCACCGAAAGTATCAGCTACAGGTGATGATTCTAACATTGACTTTGACCTTGAGGCAAAAGGCACGGGGCATGTAACAGTTCGTGGTAATAGCAACCCCGGTGCTATACAGTTTAACTGTGAAAGCAACAGTCATGGACAAATTGTTAAATCACAGCCTCACTCTGCAAGTGTAACAAATGTGTTGACGTTACCGCCGGGCAGTGACCAAGAAATAGTTGGTACAACTGCAACCCAAACTTTAACAAACAAAACAATAAACGCTAGTCAGCTTTCTGGTACAGTAGCTAATGCACGTCTTGACGCACAACTGCAAGATGTGGCTGGCCTCGCTGTTACAGACGGTGGTTTTATTGTTGGCGATGGTTCAAACTTTGTGCTTGAAACAGGTGCTACTGCACGTACATCTCTTGGATTAGGCACGGCAGCAGTTGCAGATACAGGCACATCTGCAAGTAATGTTGTTGTACTTGATGGCTCTGCAAGATTACCAGCGGTAGATGGTTCTCAATTAACAAACCTACCTTCGGGTGGTATATCTCAAGCAGACGCAGACGCTGGTGCGACTGCATTAGCTATAGCACTTGGATAAAAAGTGCTTGACAAAATACTATAGTTGTGGTATAATTATAGTATATTAGATATAACAATAGGAGTATATCATGGCAGACGATGCCTCAGTAACCGTACAGGCAACGGTATTGCCTGATGAGATTGCCAAGACTATCTCTGGCAGCATGACAATATCACCTGCAGATGCAAACGATAAATGGTATTACAAGCTAACAAGTGTGTCTAATTCTAGCACAGACTTGATGGCTGGTAACTTTATTGACTATACTGCAGTAGACGATGACACTGCACCTACAGCTATTGCAACTGGTGATAAAGTCAACTTCTTGTTTATTAAAAACACGGATTCAAGCAATGACGTATACATTGTCCTTGATGCTGGCACTGCTTCAACAAGCGCAGGAGACGCTATCAAGATTAAAGCTGGTCATAGCTTTTATGCTAATCTGCCAAACACTACTGTCGGAGACATTCACGCAATCTCTTCTTCAAGCACAGTAACTTGTGTAGTGGCAGCATTGCTAGATGATGTAGCGTAAGGAGTAAGTTATGGCTAATACCTTCAAAGTAAAGACGTTTGATGGGTCTAGCACTGCAGCTAATGCAGCGATGAATATTTATACCGTTCCTGCGTCAACAACTACTGTGGTTATTGGTCTGACTATTTCTAACACTACGTCAAGCCAAATCACAGTAGATATAAAGCTAAGTGCAGCATCTACTGTGTTCTTGGCTAAAAATATACCGATACCTGCAGGTGGTGCATTTGAATACATGTCAGGTAACAAAATCGTGATGGAAACAACGCACACAATTAGCGTAGTTTCTGATACTGCTAATAGTGCAGACACAGCCTTGAGTATTATGGAGATAACCTAATGCCCTTTCTAGGCAACCTACCTAACGCCAGCTTTCAGTCTAGGCCAACGCGCCAAGAGTTTAGCGGAGATGGTTCAACAACTATCTTTACCCTAAATCAAACGGCTCGTGCAGAAGACATTATTGTTTCAGTAGACGGTGTAGTGCAAGAACCAGATGGTTCATATACTGTACCTAATGGAACTGCACTTACCTTTGATGAAGCGCCATCAAGTAACTCTGGCAACAACATCTTTGTTATGTACATGGGCGTGTCTTCTGGGTCTATTTCACCTGCCGCAGAAAACAGAGGTAATTTTAAGTCTGGCGGTATCTTCCGCACAAACAATCAAAGTCTGACTGTAGACACCACTATCCTAGCCACAGAGAACGCCAACGTAACTGGTCCGTTTACTGTGGCTTCTGGTGTTACACTTACAGTCGAGTCTGGCGGGACATTGGTGACGCTATGAGTACATTAAAAGCAGATACCATACAAAGCACGAGCGGTGGTGCGGCTACGTTGACTAATCAAAGTCCAGCTAAAATGTGGGCCTTTATTGAGGGCGATGGAACTCCTAGTATTACGGGGTCGTTTAATGTAGCTAGTCTTACAGATGAAGATACTGGTGTAGTTAGGGCAAACTTCACTAACAATATGAGTAATGCAAATTTTTCAAATATCGGCACCGCAAAAGAAAACAGTTTCATTGCATGTATTCAAGAGCTTAGTGGAACATATGTTCGGGCAACATCTAGTATGGTTTTAAAGACACACTCTACTTCATCAGCATCAGATGCAGACGGTAGAAATTATGCGTTATTTGGAGACTTAGCATGAGTGAGGTAAAAACAAACAAACTCACTGGCACAAGCACTGCTGGGTCTATCCTTGTAACAGGTGAAGGTAATAGCACAACCACTAACTTGCAACAGGGGTTGGCAAAACATTGGGCCAATTTTAATGGTACAAGTACGCCTGCAATTAGAGATAGTTTTAATGCAAGTAGTATTACAGACGTAGGAACTGGGTTATACCATCTACTTTATTCTAATAATATGGGAAATACTAATAATGCTCCGATAGGTGTTTCTAATAATTATGCCACGTCTGACAACTTTGGAGGGTCTGCTGATACTGCTTTAGGTACAACTGCAAGTAGTTTGACACTTGGTATTGCTACAACGGGTTATTCTTTTGCGACTTATGATGGCGGCTATCTTGATGCCATATTAAATCAAGCAGCAGTATTTGGAGACTTAGCATAATGGCACTAGGAAAAATCAAAGCAGATACCCTAGAACACAGCACCTCCGGCTCTGTAGATACAAAGTTCGTTGTTGAGGGTAGTGCGAAGGCGTTTGCAAACAATACAGCCGATGGAACAACAATTTCAAAATCATTAAATGTTAGTTCAATAGATGATAGGGCAACAGGTCAAGTAGATGTAAATTTAACAAATTCCATGTCTGATGCTACTTATGCAATAAACCTAACTGTACAGAATGAAAACGGAAATGTAGTGTTTGTACTTGCTTCTACGAGTGCAACAACAACAGCACAGTATGGCACAGGTGCAGCTAACACCTCTGTGTCTTATCAAGATTATCCAGTTGGCTCTATGATTTTAGGAGACTTAGCATAATGCAGACACCAGAGTTTCAAGGCACACACCTATTTGATAGACTATGTTGGGCAAAAGAAAATCTTGAGCCACATCAGTCAGACTATCGTGTAGTATACGAAGACAACATAGACGAATGCGCAAAGATACTTGTGCCTGACCCTAACTGGATGGCAGCAGCCCTACAGGGCGGTATCTTACCACCAGTACAGGTATATTGGGAACTAGCAAAAGATGAAGCAAAGCCTGACTTTGTAAAACATACTCGTGGACACTTGCTACACAACACAAAGCCTGTAGAGGCTATGACAGAAGAGCAAGCACTAGAATACTTAATTATGAAAGATTGCCCACAGCATGTATGGCGCAATTGGGATGAGGGCAACAAACCTAAGATGGTTATATGCCGCAAAGAACAGCTTCCGGGTACACGTGAGTGGCGCAATGCTTGGAAGATTACTGAAGAACTAAGCGTCACTGAATTGGCTGCATAAGGAGAAAACTAATGGCACCAACAACATACATCGTAGACAAGGACGGGAATCAGATTGATGCTTCAACCGCAACCGTTCCTTCTGACCGTCACTTTCGTGGTGCATGGTCATTAAGTGGCAAAGTCATTTCTGAAGATATGGCTGCTGCTAAAGTTATTTTCAAGGACAAAATCCGTGAAGTTCGCAAGCCACTGCTTGAGGCAGAGGATGTTGTATATATGAAAGCACTAGAGGCTGATGATGCTTCTGCAAAGACTGCTTCTGTAAATAAGAAGAAGGCATTGCGTGACGCACCTGCCGCTTCTGCAATTAACAATGCAGACACCATTGCAAAGCTCAAAGCAGCTTGGGACACATCTGTACTGGGTGACAGCCCTTACGCATAAGGAATAGGTTATGCCTTTAACTAAAATATTATCAGCGTTAGGCGCGGGGATTAATAACACCACCACATCCAATTCAGAAGGCGGTGCTGTTACTACTAGCGTCATTCAGGGGTTGATAAAAACATTTGCTACCCTAGACGGCACGGGAACGATAGCTCTTAGAGATAGCTTTAATCAAAGTTCTGCTTCTGATGAGGGAACGGGAATATACGATTTTAATTTTACGAATGCTTTCTCCAGCAGAAACAGAACAATATTAGGCACCTGTAATAAAGATGAAAGCAGTAGTAGACCCTATGTAGTTCAAGAACTAAACACTCCTACAGCATCGGACAGCAGATTAAATGTAAATGTAACAAATGGACCCGGCGATTCAGATGTCGATGATTTGTACATGATAGGTGCAGGAGACTTAGCGTAATGCCATACATAGGAAAGTCCCCAGAGTTTGGTGTTCGTAACCGCTTCGTGTATCAAGCTACATCTAGTCAAACAACATTCAGTGGCAGTGACGGAGATGCAAAAACACTGAGCTATACAGACAGCCTGTACATGGACGTGTATCAGAACGGCGTGCTTCTCAAGCCCGGTACTGACTATGCTGCTACGACAGGCACAAGCGTTGTATTAGTCACAGGTGCCAACACTAACGATATTGTTGAGATGGTGGTGTATGACACTTTTGCTGTAGCAAGCAGCTACACCAAAACAGAGAGTGATACACGCTATCCCTTCAAAGGTAACAACAGTATCATCCGCTTAAATGGGCAAACCATTAGCGCAGATATTACGATTGACAGCGATGAGAATGGCGTGTCGGCTGGGCCTATTACACAGAACGCCACAGTCACCGTTAATGGTTATTGGAGTATCGTATGACCAGCGTATTGAATGTAGATACTATTGCAGATAAGGCTGGTACTGGGCCTGTTGCATTGACTAAGCAGTTTGCGGCAAGGCAATGGATAAAATATGGCACTGGTCATACCATAGATGACAGTTTTCAAGTTAGCAGTTTGACAGACCAGCAAACAGGGGTAGGGCGAGTAACATTCACTAATGCTATGTCCAACGCAGATTATGCATTTGGTAATAATTCACAAGCAGCATCAACAAATACAGGTAAGTCTATTGCGTGTGCAAACCCAACAACTGCTCTTTATGATATTGAAACATATGAAAGCGATTCTGTTGCGGATTCAAATAGGGTTAGCGCAGTTACATTCGGAGACCTTGCATAATGGCTAGTATTCTTAAAGTAGATACCCTGACAGGTGTAACAACCGCTGGCTCTATTAGTGTTACTGGCGAAGGCAACTCAACCACGACTAATCTTCAGCAGGGGTTGGCGAAGGCGTGGGCTAAATATAACCAAACTACACCTGCTGTGAATGACAGCCTCAACATTGCCAGTGTCGCTGATAATTCAGCAGGAAATTTTACACCCAGTTTCACAAACGCAATGGCAAGTGCCAACTACGTTTTCCCAGCAATCTCTGGAGAAAAGCATATTCAACAATCTGGAACTGACGCTACTGGTTCTTTTACGTTACTTTCTAGTAGTGCAGGTAATAGTGCTGGTGATGGTGTTGATTATTTCACTGTGCATGGAGACTTAGCATAATGGCAAGCGAACTTAGAGTAAACACCCTGAAGGATGCCAGCGGTAATAATAGTATCGCCACCAGCTTTGTTGCAGGGGGTAGTGCAAAAGCACATTCAAGAGTTGAACTTGTCGGCACCGCTTCAATCATTGGAAGTTTTAACGTATCTAGTTTAGATGATGTAGGCACAGGAATAGGTAGAAGCAATTTTACAAGCAGTTTTGGCGCGGCTGACTATTCTGTTGTAACGTCTGCTGGTTTAAGTGGTGATGTTCTTAGTGCGGAGTTGGGTGCAGATGGGGTTCAACTTGCTGGCTCCATGTATCTAACATCCAGAGCGAATGAAAGCACAAGTGCAGTAGACCCAGACATTCTTACTGGTGTAGCACACGGAGACTTAGCATGAGTAAAGCAGCAGAACTAGCGGCACTTATAGGTTCACAATCGGCATTTTCTAATGTAAATGCTATTATTAATGGTGCTATGCAAGTAGCACAGAGAAGCACTACATCAACAGGTGTAGGTGCTGATGGTGTTACTGCGTATAACAATGTAGATAGATGGGGTCTTTATATAGGCTCAACATCTGCTGGTCGTGTAAGCATGACGCAAACAGCAGTTACAAACCTCGCAGGTTTTTCAAACAGCATGAAGATTCAATGCACAACTGTTGATACTTCAATAGCTGCTGGAGAATATTTTATATTTAGTCAAAAAATTGAAGGACAAAATTTACAAAAATTTAAAAATAGTAGCACATCAACAAAAGGATTTACGCTTTCGTTTTACGCTAGGTCAAATGAAAGTAGAGCCATTGCATCTGAAGTACTGCTTACTAACGGAACAAACAAACAAATTAGTAAAGTTCACACAATAGGAACGGATTGGGCAAGGTATACTATGACTGTGCCAGCCGCCTCTAGCACACAGATTGATGACGATAACTCAAGTGAATTAGAAGTAAACTTTTGGCTTCATGCGGGTAGCACGTATACTAGCGGCACTATAAACGATGATGCTTTGGCTGCTACTACCAATGCAAATCGTGCCGCTGGCATAGGAAGTATTTTTGCAAGCACAGATAACTTTATAGAAATTACAGGTGTTCAACTTGAAATAGGCACAACTGCCTCATCATTTGAACACAAAACGTATGCTGAAGATTTAAAAGATTGTCTCAGATATTTCTACAGATTAAAGAAAACAAACGCTTACGGAGAGTTTTGTACAATAAGAACTTATAGCGGCGATGATGGCACAGGCATTATATATTTTCCACAGCCAATGCGAGTGCAGCCCACACTAACAATTGATAAAACTGTGAACTCTACTAATTTTGCATACGCTTTAAATTCTATTGCAGTAGCGGCTTCAGATGTGAATGTAACACAGATAGGTATTGCGGCTGCTTCATCAAGCGGAAGTGCATTTGTTACAGGTGGTGGCGCAACTATTCAGTCAAATGGTGCTAGTGGTGCTATTGAAGTTTCGTTCGATTTTGCATCGGAGTTATAAAATGACCTTTACTAATTTAAAATATGTTACAGATGAAGGTGGTAACAACATATCAATAAAGTTTAATTGTAATGGTCAAACCGAAATGTCTGTACCAGTTGGGGCTGTAGGTAATATTCACTATGATGAGATTATGCGGCAGGTAGCTGCTGGGACTATAACTATAGCGGATGCTGACTAATGGAATTGTCAAGCATGATGTTCTGGAACATTATCCTGACGCTGGTAATTGCGCCTGCGCTGTGGATGTTTCGCAATCAGATGTCAGAGATTAAGCGCATAGATATACTACTAAATAGAACACGCGAAGACTACGCTACAAAGAATGAATTAAGAGAAGACATGAACCGTGTGATGGAAGCACTGCATCGTGTCGAAGATAAACTAGATAGGGCATTAAGTAAATGATGCAGTTTAAAGCATTTAAGCCAGAGGCTATGAACAAGATTGCTAAGACTATGGGCTATTCTGGTGACATGAATAAGTTCCAAGAGTTTATTGAACAAGACCCAGCCAGACAACAGCAAATGAATATGTATACTAATGCTGCTAGAAAAATGGCACAAGGTGGTATGGTACAAAAGTTTGCTAATGGTGGCACTGTAACAACAGCACAACAAAATGTTACTAATATACAATCACGGATGGCAACATTAGAAAGGCTAATAGACAACGAAAACAATAAAGGTAACCCCGATACTAACGTCCTTAATAGTATGATAGCAGAACTAAATCAGTTACAACAAACAGGCTTACCACAAGCACAACAAGCATTAGCCAAAGCACAAGCACAAGCAGCAGCACAACAACCAATACAACCTGCAGGCGGCGGTGCGTTAGTTAATCAACAACAAGTTCCCGGTTTCCCTAGCACGGCTCCAAATTCTACAATAGGTGGTAGTGTTAGTGGCACAGGCACCATAGGTGGCGTACCTGTAAGTGGTACAGTAACTGGTTCACCTACAGGTGTTGCAGGTAGTGGTACAGTAGGCGGTGTACCTGTAAGTGGCTCAGTCGGTACAGCACAAGCACCTTCTGTAGCAACTACAGGTGCGACAGGGCAACAAGGCACTCCTATTGCTACTGTGCCAACACCTCAAGCTAATCAGCCGGGTATTCAACCGTTTACTGTGCAACAGATGTACAGCCCCGGTGTGCCTGTCGGTGGTGAAACTGTAGCACAACTAACACAAACAGACCCCTCACAAGATGTGTCAAGCGGAGTAGGTGTTTTGACTGGTCAGATAGCTACGCCTACAGCTATGGCTACGACTGGACAAGCACAAATGCCTAGTGCTATGCAGGCAAATACAATGACTGCTGCACAGTCAGCACCTGCTATAAACACTGCAATGCAGGCTACACAAGCTGCGCAGGCTAACCCTGTAGACCCTCGCGCACAGGTTACTGCTGCTCAACAAACAGTGTCCTCTGTGGGCAACCTACAGGCTGCGCAGGGTAATGCTACTCTTATAAATAATCCTGTACAAAGGCAGGTACAAGCAGGCGAACTTATCACGGGGACAGGTGTAGATGCTGCTGCTGCTGCTGCAGTTACTGCACAGACACAGGCTGCTGCAGCATCAGCTAATCCATCAGCACAGGCTTTAGTACAAAATCAACTTGATGGATTAATGCAGCAATTTGTAGGTGGTAACACACCAGCATGGGCCGCAGGAGCTATCCGAAATGCTAATGCAGCTATGGCGCAGCGCGGTTTAGGAGCTTCGTCTTTAGCTGGGCAGGCTATTGTACAGGCAGCTATGGAAAGTGCGTTGCCTATTGCACAAGCAGATGCACAAACAATTGCCCGTTTTGATGCGCAGAATTTATCTAACCGTCAACAAGCTGCTATGCTTGCTGCAGAACAACGTGCTAGATTTATAGGTCAAGAGTTTGACCAAGCATTCCAAATGCGCGTACAAAATGCTGCGCGAATTGCAGATGTAGCTAATCAAAACTTTACTGCAGAACAACAAGTGCAGTTAGAAAATAGTCGTGTAGCAAACACGATGAATCTACAGAACCTGTCTAATACGCAGGCTCTTGTAATGGCTAATGCTTCAGCTTTAGCGCAGTTAGATGTTGCTAATTTAAGTAATCGTCAGCAGGCTGCAGTACAAAATGCACAATCATTTTTGCAGATTGATATGGCTAACTTATCTAACAGACAACAGACAGATTTGTTTAAAGCGCAACAACGTGCGCAGTCATTGTTCACAGACACTGCTGCAGCAAACGCAGCTAGACAATTTAATGCAGCTAGTCAAAATCAAGTAGACCAATTTTTTGCTAACTTGTCTAATCAAGTGGCACAGTTTAATGCAACGCAGCAAAATGCGCAGTCACAATTTAACGCAGGTCAGACTAATACCATAGCAAGATTTAATGCTGAGTTAAATAATCAACGTGACCAATTTAATGCCCAAAATCAACTTGTAATTGCACAGTCTAACGCACAGTGGCGTAGACAGATTGCTACTGCAGATACCGCAGCCATTAATCGTACTAACGAACTTAACGCTAATGCTATTCTAGATATTAGCAAACAGGCATATAGTAACTTATGGAATTATTATGCTGACACTATGGAGTGGGCGTGGACATCTGCAGAAAATCAAATTGACCGTAACAACGCTTTGGCTATAGCTGAATTAGATGCTGCTACACGTAGCGCAGTCGCAGCAGAAGGCTCCTCATCTGCAGCAGGTAGCGCGGTAGGTAGTCTAATTGGTACGCTAGGTAGCGCATGGATTATGTCAGGATGCTGGGTAGCCCGTGAAGTATATGGCAAACAAAATGTTCAGTGGTTTATATTCCGCACATGGTTACAGTATGACTCACCCAAATGGTTTAAGAACTTGTACATGAAGCACGGAGAAACCTATGCAAAAGTAATATCAAAAGTGCCGCCATTAAAATGGGCAACTAAAAAGTTGATGGATTTAGTAGTAGAAAAGAAGAAGAGGAAACATCATGTCTCGTGCGCTTACTGATGTTGTTAGAGCATACTATAATATGGATATAGAGAACATGCCTAGCGATACACCTGAAAAACCAAAAGGTGGCTTGCTTTCAAAAACAAGTATGGCTAAAATAGACTCTGGTTTAGACTTATCTAACCCTGCAGTTCGTGTAGCAAAACAAATGCAGATTGTGCGTAGGCACAGGGATGAAATAAAAAATGGCTGAAGAATTATTTGATGCTCCTATACCCGGAATGTCTTTGACGCATGAGCTAGGTGATAGGCCGTGGCAAACACCAGCACAGTTCCCTACTGTAGATGAAGCTATTGAGTATTATATGAGTAGCATGACATCTGAAGAGTTTATGGAACAGCTTATAGATATTATGGGAATGGGGGTTCCTGTAACAACTATAGCTAATAGTTTGCAGCTTGGCAGTGTAATGGAGGGCAAACACTCCGTTGACGTTGGATTACTTGTTGTGCCGTTACTAATAGAATTAATGATGATGCTAGGCGATAGTGCTGGTATTGAATACGAAACAGGATTGCAAAATCCAGATAGAAATATGGCTAGAGATTCTCAATTAGCAAAGTATGCTTTACAATACAAACGGTCACTGGATGAAGTAGACACTAAAGAAATGGTAGACAAAGATGAAGATGACGAAGAGCCTAAAGGCTTGATGGCACGGAGAACATAATGGGATTGTTTAGCGGCAGCTTTGGAACAGGACTAGTAACAGGTTTAGCAACGAGTGTTGATAAGTCTTTACGTAACGCTATGGATAAACGTGATGAAGAAATGAGTGCTGCACGTAAGTTTTGGCAAACACGTCAAGCACAAAAAATGGACTTAGCAGAAGAGCGAGATAGAAGAACTAATGATGCGCTTGACCGTATGATAGATGAAATGGATGGTGATATAGCCGCAGGTGTAGCTGCATTTAAAGCTGCTGGTGGTGATGTTGACCAAGTAGAAGCATTTATAAAATCAATGGATGAGACACGTAATGCAGGAATGAAATATAATTTAGTAGAGAATCTTGACTTAAAAGGTGTTGACCTTTCTCAATATGAAGACCTAACCCTAGATGCTGCACGTAAAGGATTTGCTACAGAGGTAGCAGCCTTAGATGTGCAGATGGAAGATATGTCTGGTTTAGCTAAGATTGGTCTCGGTATGAAAGATATGGGTAAAGGTATATCTAGTAGTGTCAACAAACTTATACCACCTCGTGAGCGTGAAGCAATCAAAGGTTTAACAGGTGGTGTTCTTGACCGTAGTAAATTAATTACAAGTGTTCGTGCCAGAAATGAATTAGCAAATAGCTTACCAGATTTAGAAAGGCAAATAGGTAATAATCTTTATATGATTGCTAATGGAACAAATCTTTTTGGGGAAACTGTACCTGCCGAAGAAATTACATCAATGAAAGAAAAAAATGCTCAACTTATATCAACCTATGCTGCATTTAAATCTGCTGAAAAGGGTGCAACAGGTCCGACATTAAGTCAAATATCCACAGGATATAGTGCAGGTTATAGAAAGCTAAAAGAAAAACATAAATGGAATTTAACTAATGAGGGTGTATTTACTATAGAAAATGATGATGGCGAAATTATTGAGGGGCCAGATGCGAAAAACTACTGGACTGAAAAAGAAAGTGCATGGGAGAAAGGCTGGGTTGCAGACAATATACTTGACGAGAGTGGAGATTTTCGTGGTAGTGAGGCCGATGATGCCTCACGCCTACTTGGACTAGACAATGTAACGAGTGCAGTTCGTTCCTCATTTACTGTAGATGATGGTGGGCAAGCCGCTGATGCCGCTGCTGCTGCCAGCAGTACGCAACCTTCCGCTGAAGAAATTGCAAAAAGGCTCACTACAAAATATACAACTCCTAGTTCATTTGCAGATGCCTTTAAAGGAAAAGCAAAAGATGCTGAGTCTTTGTACAATATGATGGTTCAATATTATGGTGATGTTGATGATGCAACGCTATCTCAAATAGCTATGGATGCTATAGCAAGTAAACCACCGCCTAGAGATTTTGTGCCAAGCGGTACTACTCCAAAACAAAATGCACCCGTGGCATTAACCTCACTTACACCCGGTTCTAACGCATACAACGAGTGGATATCCACATATGGAGATACCCATAACCCTGATGGCACACCAAAGTAGCGACAGATGGCAGAGGCATTTGACATTGACGCATACGTGACCTCTCAACTTTCTAAAGAAGAAGATGAGAGAGAGGATGAAGAAAACCTATCTGGTGAAACAGAAGAGTTTGACCTTGATGCGTATATATCATCTCAATTATCAGGAACTGCAGAAGCAGAAGTTCCAGTAGTAGAAGAACCTACCACTGAAGATGGTGAAGAATTTAATCTTGAAGAGTACATTGGCTCTCAACTAGCCGGACAACGGCAACCCGCCCCAGAAGAAGAAGAAGCAGAAGTCGTATCTGTTTTATCTCCCCCTCAACCTAAACAATATGATAATCCAGAAGAGCAACAGACAGATGACATGCTGTCGTTCCAAGAACTTGCGTCTGATGGTCAGTATATGGACATGCTACGTGAGTATAGCGAGAACCGTATGGGTGAGGAAGGCAAACAAGAAGAAGATGAAAGCAACGAAGATTATTTAAAACGCTTCTTGTCTCATACCCGTGAGTTTGAGTTTAATAGTATTGATTTAGGACAGCAGTTAGATTGGGTGCGTAACGCCAACGAAGAACAACGTATGAAGTTTGGCTACTTGTATAGTCAGCTTGACCGTCTACCATCGTTTTATGAAGAAGGTGGTACAGGTTCTATATCTGCCATGAGAGATTTTGGTAAGGCATTAATCAGTGACCCACTCAACTACATAGGCTTTGGTGCAGGTGCGGTTGCTAAAACTGTAGGCACACGTGCCGTGATAGCAGCACTCAAAGCTGGTGGTAAAAAGGCTGCTATAGAACAAGCAGCAAAGCTGTCTGCCAAGCGTATGCTTACCACTAAGGCTGGTAAGATAGCAGCGGCAGGTATTGCTGTAGAAGCAGGTGCTGCTGCTGTGCAGGATTTAAAGCTACAAGAAGTGGAGATGCTTACACAGAAGTATGGTGATGCCACGCCAGATGAAAAGAGTTTGCTACGTGCTGGTATAGTTGGCACAGTGGGTCTTGGTGCTGGTGCGTTAGGAGCAAAACTTTCTGGTGGTTTAGGTGGTGAGCAAATATTAAAGAACGCACGTCAGATGCGTATTAAGCAGTATCAAATAGCAAAGGGTCTTACCTCTCGTAACAAAACAATAGCAGAGCAAGCTGCTAAAGAAGCTGGTGAGCGTTCAATGGAAGCAACCACTCAGTCTGCTTCAGGTATATTTGATACATCGGCAGGTAGACAAACACTAGACATGCTGGGTCAGCAGGCTGATAGTGGCCTAACTCAAACTCAATTTAATACTGAACTCATGCAGCGTATGGGCATGGTTGTAACCAACGTAATTCAAGACCTAGCTGACGCTGGCACCCTTGGTGAAATGGTTGACGTGGATACGAAAGCATCAGAGGTGGTGGGTAAATTAGTAACGGATGCGCTAGATAGAGCAAAAGGAAAAGGCGCGGATGAAGTAGCTGAACAAACTATCCGTGCATTGCGTGGGACTGACACAGAAAGGGGTCTTGCAGATGTGTTAGAGGGTCTTGATGTTGATGGTGATACGCTAGAAAATGCTATCACTCGTGCTGGTCTAACCACAGAGCAATTTGTAAATGCCTTTGGCACTAGTGTAAGTGATGCAGGTAAGTTCTTGGGTTCTTTTGGTAGAGCAGGTAAGATTATAAAGGGAGTAAGAGAGATTGACCCAGAACTAGCTAAAGCAATTATAGGGGATAGCCAAGCAGACACTATCATAGGGCCAATGAGTAAAGCACATGAATTTATGCAGCGCATAGACCGTGAGCGTAGAGCGTTGATGGTTACACAGGTAGCCACCACTGTTCGTAACGTAGCAACAGGTGTTACAAGATTAACTATGGATATAGGTGCAGACGCAATGGAGTCTGCTATGTATCAAATAGGAAGAGGGGCTGATGCTGGCATGACAGGTAATGCTTCTACTGGTGCAACCACAGCATTACGGAATATTGTTAAAGACTCGTTTGGTAGATTAGAACGTATGCGTCATGTTACTGGAACTGCTGAGTTAACGGATATGTTATTAACACATAATCCAAAACTCGCTGCTCGTATGGATAGAACTTTAGAAGAGCAAGGTGTTGGTGAGTCATTAAGTTTTATAACTAAGAAGTTAAACGGATTGAATATTGCGCAAGATTTATTCTTCAGACGTGCTATATTTACGGACGCAATAGACAAAAGACTCAGACGGGCTAATGTAATTGTTGATAATCCAACTAAAACGGGTCAGTATAAAAGTCTTGAAGAGTTCGCTGCTGCAGGTAGGTCTTTGCCAACCAGAATTTTGTCAGAGGCTGTAGAAGACTCCCTTGAATTTACATTCTCTCGTATGCCAAAGCCGGGTTCTGGTAGAGCAGGCGATGGATTAGGACATGCCTTCCTAAAGTTTAATGAAGCACTTGGTCCTGTACCCGGACCTCTAGGCACGGCAGCATTTCCCTTCGGCAGATTTATGGTCAATGCCTTGCAGTTTCAAATGAAGTATATGCCAACTAGCATGGTGACTGCAGGTTACAGATATGGTATGGCAAAGTATACACAGTCTATGGCTAATGCAGCAAAGGCTGTGGGTAAAACTGATTTAGCAACCAAGCAGGGACAAAAGGCATCTAAAGCATTAGCACAAGCACGGGCTGATTTTTCTAAGGGTATAATGGGAACGGCTGCATTGTATGCTGCAGTAAAATATCGTGCGGATAATCAGGACATAAAATTCTACAATTATAAAAATGAAGATGGCACGACAACAGACCTTAGACCTTTCTTCCCATTAACGCCGTACTTAGCTTTAGCTGATGTGATTGTTAAACTATCGTCTGACCAAGCAGCACCAATAGAGGGTAAAGAGTTTTTTGAAGCGTTCACAGGCGCACAATTTAGAACAGGGGCGAGTTCTTTTGTTATAGATAATTTTGCAGAGTTGATAAAAGAAAAGGATGCAAGAACAACAGAAAGAATATTTGAAATGGTGGGTGGTTATGTAGGTGAGATGTTTGGTGGTGCTGCCACTCCTATACGTGTAGTCAGAGACATACAAGCAGCGTATGATACAGAGGCCGCTGTTGTGCGAGATGCTAAACAAACAGAGGGCGTTGGTGCAAGTGAGAGATTTACGAGTGCATTAAAAAATACATTAATAAAAGACTTACCCGGTTTAGCTAAGTCCCTGCCTGCTATCGAAAGTCCTACACGAGAGGGTGATATATACAGGCAAAGTCCATTGATAGGTCAGATTACTGGTGCAAGAAGGGAAGCGCTACGCAATCCTGCTGAGAAAGAGTTTGATAGATTCGGTATTAAGAGATTTGAAATAGTGCCGGGGTCAGGAGATAAGAAAGCAGATGCTTTAGTAAAAAAAGCACTCGGCCCTATGGTAGAAAAAGAAATAAGTAGATTAGTTACTTCTGAAAGATATTTATCTAAAAGTGATAATAAAAAACGTGCTATGTTAAATGGGTACATGAAGATGTACAGAGGCAGGGCAAAACAATTGGCTAAACTAGAGGCAAGGCGGGATAAAAGCAAACCATATACCCCATTTGACCGTGCTCAATATGGAAAGTTAAGTGATTTAGAAACAAGTCTAGCAGACGAATATTATAAGGGCGCATACGGACGCACTGTCATAGAAATGCAAGAGTTTGAGCCGGACATTAACCATTTAAAAAAGGCTATAGCAATTGGACGTAGACTTGCAAGAACTGCAGAATAGCTATACACAATCGCATATATCATTAGCCAGCCCCATGCCAATGGCATACAAGAGCCAGCCAACGATAGCAACAAACGGTGCATACCTAACGATTATCACCGTCACCCTGTAAACGATTCCTAGCTTTTCTATCAGCCAGTTTGTCCAAGTTGTCTTCCATGATTCTACCAAGGTTCATGTCCACTTCTTTAGCAAGCATAGCGCAATACCACATAACATCCCCAATCTCGTGACCAATAGCATTTAGTTTAGCGTGATGTTCTTCTCTATCTGCACCGTCACGTATTAGCTTCTTTGCTTTGTTAGCAATCTCACCAGCCTCGCCAGCCAATCCCAATGTTAGATATTCTAATGCTTTATTATCTGGGTATATTGCCGTTTCTGAAGCCCGTCTTTGGTACTCCGTTGCTGTAATATTACTCATGTACCTCTCCTTCATCCACTGTTCAGCCTCTTCCTTTAACCCCATTGTACTTACCCTTATCTAAGTTCTCATAGTAAGCATCGTTCCAACCACGCTGCCACTCACGATACTGCATGGTGTTAGGGTCAAGGTTAGGACGGTTCTCTTGGTACACTTGCCTGCCATTCTTAGTGACCAGTCTACCACCACGCTTAAAGGCATCATAGCCCCACTGGTATTGTATACGCAGTGGAGCATCATATTTACTTAGATTGTTTCTTCGCATTATCAGACTCCGTTGTTTTAGGGAAGTATTTAACAAGCATCTCTAGCTTGTCGTGATAATTAGATAGTTTTTCTAGTTCTAGTTCTATAGTTTCTATAATATCTGAATGCTCTCCGATACCGATTGTGTTATTCATATATACTTCTATGTTAGCTTTGTGCTTATTAATACCGCCCACTAAATAAGAAGTCTGTGCATCTATTAGCATATCTCTTAGGCTCATTTATTTCTCCTTTCTATGCTGCTGTTAAATCTACTACTTCACACACACCTGCAGTACATGCCAACTCACGTCCACCTGATGTGGTATCCTCTTTTTCAAACTCTTGCAACAATGACCAGTCTACATTCTTTGGCATCTTTGTCAAGAACTTTTTGTACTCATCCTTATCTATATCCTGATAAGGTGCTTG
>Ga0098037_1000255_pt1 | contig 29552 bp, 26 predicted proteins | sample 5_EtaG_FD_75050 | JGI IMG/M metagenome (GOLD analysis project Ga0098037, IMG submission 75050) | Marine viral communities from the Subarctic Pacific Ocean - 5_ETSP_OMZ_AT15132 metaG | ecosystem: Environmental > Aquatic > Marine > Oceanic | place: Pacific Ocean | collected 2015-01-08 | reverse complement strand
TTAACTTTGAATGAGATTAACCGCGCAGGATCTGCGTGAAATGAATATCCTTAAGTATTACAGGCTCACACGAAAGTGGGCTTGTAAGACTTACGGATTAACAGACGCAGATTTAGAATTATTAATTTATTTAGATTGTAAAGAAAGATTTACACGACAAGAGTTTATAGATGGGATTTACACTATGAGTTGGGATAAAAACCGTTGGGAGAGACTCAGAAGAGAAGGTTGGATAGAAGTTTGGAGGCATCGCAATAGGACAACTATTAAATATAGTGTTTTCAAAACATCATTTAAATGTTCTCAATTAATAAGTAGAATATATAGAATACTTTTAGGTGAAGAAGATTTACCTACGTCAGAAAGATGTGTATTCTTTAACAATAAAACGTATACCGATAAAGTCTTTAATAAAGCTATAGACGATATGGTAAAGGATAAAAACAGATAACATGGCTTTTAAAATAAAAAAATCTTTAATAGAGGGCAGTGCTAAACATAAGGGTATAACTTTTAAAATGAAAAGAAAAGATTTAGCACCTGGTATAGCTGGTGAAGCTAATAATGATGGTACTGTTTTTATAAGTAAAAGCATTAAAAAAGGAAGTCCTGAAGAAGCAGAGGTAGGAGCTCACGAAGCTGATCACATGCTACGTATGAAAAAAGGAGAATTAGGATACTCAGACAACGATGTTACTTGGAAGGGTAAAAAATATCCTAGAAAAGATGGAAAAATACTTTATCAAGGAACTTGGAGAGAAGAAGGTTGGGAAAAGTTTCCTTGGGAAAAACTAGCTTATAAAGCTGGTACAAAAGCCAAAAAAGAAGCTGAAAAGAAAAATACATAAAAATAAAAAAATGGGAAGAAAATCAAAAGCAACATTTAAAATGAAAGGTCACGCCTTACCGGGTATTAATCAAAGATCTGAAACAGTAAACAACAAAGAAGGTAGATCTCCATCTTCAGCTTTTCAAATGGCGGAACCAGGGGATAGTCCTAACAAATTTGTTGGATTAGCAGCAATGGGAGCTGGGGCTCTTTTGGGTAAAACTAAGTTTGGAAAAAATTTAGGGAAGGGTATTGGTAAAATTGGTAAAGGACTTTTAGGTGGTGCTGGTCAACTATTTGGCGGTAGAAAAGATGAAGATGCTGAAGCTGGAAAAGAACTTTTGAAAGAAGAAGCTAAACAAGAAATGGAAGGAGAAACTGCAATGGCTATGAAGCTAAAAACAGGTAAAAAAAAACAATAGGCGGTAAGTTAAATGAGGGAACGTCACCTCATCAAAAATTATAAATATGAATATATTAGGAAAAATATTTTCAGGTGGAGCTACGGATTTAGTAAAGAGTGTAGGTGGGGTTATAGATAACTTACACACTTCTAAAGAAGAGAAGCTTGAAGCTGAAAAAAAGATTAAAGATATGATAATGGGTTACGAAGCTCAAATGCAAAAAGAGGTTTCTAACAGATGGGGTATGGATATGAAATCCGACTCTTGGTTGTCAAAAAACATAAGACCACTAGTTCTTATATTTCTAGTTATATCAACAGTATTGATGATATTTATCGACGCTGGTGTTTTAGCTTTTGAAGTAAAAGACACGTGGGTAGACTTATTACAATTAGTATTAATAACTGTGATCGGAGCTTACTTCGGTGGTAGATCACTAGAAAAAGTAAAAAAATAATGGGAATAAATTCAACAGAAGTAAGTTACGGTTTTGGGCAGCTTGGTAGTGTTTTTACAGACACAGCTGACAACGCTATAAAACCACCAACAGGTAAGGTTTTTGTAGCAATTACATTTTTAGCTGATACACAGTTAGAATTACTAGCTACTAATGCTGGTGGACTAACTGCTGATACTACAGATCCTAATATACAATATATAGGTACTGATGTTGCCGCTCATAACTTAACAGCTACGAATGCAACAGCTGTAGAGGGTGAGTTAGGTCAAATAGTAGACAATTCTAATACTTTTCCAAAAGGTATAACTATATACGGTAGATGGACAAGTGTAGAAATAGGTAACGGAAAAACAGGTGCTTTAATAGCTTACATAGGAGAATAATGATAGGTTTAGGGTTAGGATCACAACCCACAACTGAATGTGGTATATTTGGGAGTTATCAATGTTTGGAACTTGATGGTAATAGTGATTATGTTGATTTACCAAGTGGATTTAAATCTGCTGTAAATATGGAGTCCGGAACAATTTCTTTATGGGTAGACATTAGAGAAAACGATGGTGCTACTAGTCAACATATAATAAGAATTGCGGATGACGACACAAATAATAACGTGACCTTACAGTACGCAAAGAACCACACGGAGTTTAGAGCTGTTTATAGATTAGGGGGTACTTATAAGGAAGCTACTTACAACGAGGCTAGTTTTAGTCATAGTGATTATATAAACCAGGGATGGATTCATTTAGCTATGACGTGGACAAGCAGTGGAGAGGGAGATGGAGAGGTGAAAATATATTATAATGGAACACTTAAGGAAACAGTTGCGCAGACAAGTAATTGGGGAAGCGATGTTGTGGACGTAGCTAGAATAGGATCTAATGATGATGCTAGTGGTGGTTTTGTTGATGGTTTTTTAGATCAAGTAGCTATTTACAATACAGTTAAAACCGATAATGATATAGGAGCGATGTACAATAGAGGTGTAATACCAGATTTAACAACTACATATTTATATAATAACGAGCATGTTTATACTCCAGCCGGGTTAATAGGTTACTATCAGTTTGAAGGTAATGCTTTAGATAGCAGTGGTAATGGACACCATGCAACCTTACAAGGAACAGCAGGATTTAACACAACACAACCTTAATATGTTAGGATTAGGAAATACAATTACAGGAGGAGCAGCATTAGAAGATACGTTTTCACCATCTCAAGTTAGCGATCTAAGTCTTTGGCTTGATAATGGAGTGGGAGTCACGAGCGCTCAATGGGACGATTCTTCTGGCAACGACAATCACATCACGCAGAGCACAGGTGGAGATCAAGCAACTGTAGCAGATGGTGGGTTGCAATTTGAGGGAGATAACAATGATCATTACGATATAACCACAGGTATAGATATAGGTGGTAGTAACCCATGGACAGTATTTATAGTGTTAAATATGCAGAGTTATGATACGCAAAACTGTATATTAGGTTTTTCTTCATCTTCTAATGATAGATTTTTAGAAATGCAAAGCGCTGATCAAATTAGATATAGACAAACAGGTACAACGGCTGTGTTAAAATTTGCAAGTAGCGGTAACTTTCCTTTAAGTACAAAGTACCTAATTACTATAACAAAAGATAGTAGTAGAAACCTAGTAGTAAGAAAAAACGGAAGTGTATTAACTCAGGCTAGTTCTTCTGGAAACCCTGTTGCTAGTGGAGTTTTTGTAGCAAATCAGTTTGGTGGAAGATCTAGTGGTCCTGATAGAGATTTTGATGGGACAATATATGAGTTTTTATTGTATGAAAAACTATGTAGCTCAACTGAACTCACTAATATAGAAAACCACTTAATAAGTGAACACGGGTTATAAATAATTAATTAAAATTAAATAAAATGGCAAAAAACACAAGTAAAAAAATTAAAGAATTAAGAGGTGAAAAACCTTCAAAAGTTACAAACGAAGAATTAAATAAAATACAAAGTATCATTAAAGATATTAACCAAGCTCAATTAGAAATAGGTTCTTTAGAGGTTAAAAAAAATCAATTAATACGTTACGTTGATAATTTTCATAATCAAATGGCTTTGTTAAGAGATGATATAGAAAAAACTTACGGAACGAGTGATGTTAATATTAAAGATGGTACTATAAATTACAATAGAAATGAGTAAGTTAATTAGAAAAATTACTGTAGGTAAAGATTATAAAAATGATGCTATGCATTATTCTGTAGGTCAAGAGGTTTACGGTGGTCATACTATATCAGACATTATAGAGGAAGACGATAAATACTCTATATATATTAGAAAAAACAATGATGTGTTACCATGGAAAGATTTCAATAAGAACATGGCGATATCTATAGAGTATAATTTAGAATACTAATGAGAGCGCCTTTTGACTTTGTTATAGAGCCAAAAGGTAATAGATACAATAACGCTAAAAAAGTTGGTGAAAAAAATCTTATACTTAACACGGAGATATATAACCATCAGTTTGTAAATAGAGAAGCTATTGTTAAATCTATTCCTACAGCTTTTAAAACAGATATAAAACCTGGAGACACTATTGTAACGCATCACAACGTATTTAGACGTTGGCACGATATAAAAGGTAAAGAAAAGAATAGTAGAAGTTTTTTTAACGAGAATACTTATCTTGTAAAAGAAGATCAAATATTTTTATACAAAAGAAACAAGGATTGGCAAGCGTTAAAAGGTTATTGTTTTGTACAACCGTTAAAATCTAAAGACAAATTTAACGTAGAGCAAGAAAGACCTTTAGTAGGTATTATTAAATACACAGATGGTTCTTACGAAAAGGAAGAACTAATAGGTTTTACACCAAACTCTGAATATGAGTTTGTGATTGACGGGCAAAGACTATATAGAGTTATGACAAAATTTATTACAATTAAATATGAATACGAAGGAAACGAAGAAACTTATAATCCAAGCTGGGCATAAAGCAGTTGAAGAATTGATTAATGTTGCTAAAGAAAAAATAATTACAAATACAGAAGATGATGTTAGTGCTGACAGGTTAAAAAACGCTGCGGCTACAAAAAAACTAGCAATATTCGATGCGTTTGAAATACTCAATAGAATCCAAGAAGAAGAAAACTTACTTGAAGGCAAGGCGCCTGAAGAGAAAAAACAAACTACTTTTAAAGGATTCGCAGAAGGTAGATCGAAATAATGCACGAGCAAAAGTTAGTTAAAACTATAGAGCCCATTAAAAGAACCACGATTACTAGAATGAATCGAGGTAAAAAATGGAAGTATGGGTATAATAAGGAACATGATTTAATCGTACTATCTCGTAACGGTGTGATAGGTGAGATTATAGAAATACAAAATTTAGTCATAGCTTTACCTAAAGCGCCTAAAGAAATATATAAGCACCCTAAAAATAAATGGGTAAAGCAAGAGTATCCTAAAGAGCTTGAAAGGATTAAAAATATCTTTGATTGGAGGGGTTATCCAGATGAACAAAAAGAACAGTGGTACGACTATATTGATAGTGAGTTTAAATATAGAGAAGAAGGTTTTTGGTTTGTAAATAAAAACAAACCAACTTGGATAACAGGTACACACTACATGTATCTACAGTGGAGTAAAATTGACGTTGGTGCCCCTGATTTTAGAGAAGCAAATAGATTGTTTTTTATATTTTGGGAGGCTTGTAAGGCAGATAAAAGATGTTATGGAATGTGTTATCTTAAAAATAGACGTTCTGGATTTTCTTTTATGTCAAGTGCAGAAACAGTTAATTTAGCCACAATATCAAGTGATAGTAGATATGGTATATTATCAAAAACAGGTGCTGATGCTAAAAAAATGTTTACAGATAAAGTTGTTCCTATATCAATTAATTATCCGTTCTTTTTTAAACCTATACAAGATGGAATGGATCGTCCAAAATCCGAGTTGGCTTATCGTGTTCCCGCTAGTAAGTTTACGAGAAAGAAAATTACGGCGAATGAGCGACTCGAAGATATTAAAGGATTAGACACAACTATTGATTGGAAAAATACAGGAGACAATAGCTATGACGGTGAAAAACTTAATTTATTAGTTCACGATGAAAGCGGCAAGTGGGAAAGACCAGATAATATATTAAACAACTGGAGAGTTACAAAAACCTGTTTAAGACTAGGTAGTAGAATAGTTGGTAAATGCATGATGGGATCAACATCTAATGCTTTAGATAAAGGAGGGGATAACTTTAAAAAGCTTTATAATGATTCAGATGTCACTAAAAGAAATAGAAATGGACAGACAAAGTCTGGTTTATATTCTCTCTTTATCCCAATGGAGTGGAACTACGAGGGATTTATTGATGAATACGGACATCCAGTTTTTGATAATCCAAGTGATGATGTGCTCGACCCAGATGGAGAATTAATAGATATAGGAATTATAGAGCATTGGGAGAACGAAGTAGAGGGTTTAAAGCAAGATCACGATGCGTTAAATGAGTTTTATAGACAATTTCCAAGAACTACAGAACACGCGTTTAGAGATGAGGCTAAAAATAGTATATTTAACTTAGTTAAAATATACGAACAAATAGATTACAACGAAGGTGTAGGGGCTCAAGGTAATATAAGTACTGGTAATTTTCAATGGGTTAACGGTATAAAAGATACACAAGTTATGTTTTATCCAGACCCAAAAGGTAGATTTAAAATAAGTTGGGTTCCACAAAGTAACATGCAGAATAGAATATTTGTTAAAAACGGAATAAAATATCCGGCTAATGAGCACATGGGCGCTTTTGGTTGTGATAGTTATGATATATCAGGAACGGTAGATGGAAGAGGATCCAATGGAGCTTTACACGGTTTAACTAAATTTAGTATGGAAGATGCTCCACCTAATCACTTCTTTTTAGAATATATAGCTAGACCACAAACCGCTGAGATATTTTTTGAAGACGTGCTAATGTCTTTAGTATTTTACGGAATGCCAATATTAGCGGAGAATAACAAACCTAGATTGTTATATTACTTAAGAAGAAGAGGCTATAGAGGTTATTCTATGAATAGACCTGATAAAGTGTGGAACAAACTATCAGTAACAGAAAAAGAAATAGGTGGCATACCAAACTCAAGTGAAGATATAAAACAGGCTCATGCCGCGGCAATAGAAATGTATATACAGCAACACGTAGGAAATATGGGTGATGGTAACTATGGTAATATATATTTTAACAGAACGTTAAACGATTGGGGTAGATTTGATATAACGAAAAGAACTAAGTTTGACGCAACAATAAGCTCTGGTCTTGCTATAATGGCGTGTAATAGACATTTATACGTGCCTAACGCAAAAGTAGAGAAACCAAAACTAAATATAAATATCGCTAAATATTCAAATAAAGGTGGTATGTCTAAATTAATTAAAAAATAATATGAGAGGTAATCATAATTTTCCAAGTCAAATAGTTAGCGATAAAGAAAAAGCATCTTACGAATATGGTTTAGATGTTGCTAAGGCTATACAGGCAGAATGGTTTGACTTAGAGAGAAATGGAAATAATAGATATTCTAATCATTCTAATAATTTTCACAGACTAAGATTATACGCTAGAGGTGAACAGTCAATACAGAAATATAAAGATGAATTATCTATAAATGGAGATTTAAGTTATTTAAATTTAGATTGGAAACCTGTTCCAATTATACCTAAGTTTGTAGATATAGTTGTTAATGGAATATCAGAAAGACAATATTCTTTAAAAGCTTACTCACAAGATCCTTTTGGTGTTGAAAAAAGAACTAAATACATGGAGTCTATATTAAATGATATGGCTGCTAAAGAATTTGATCAAATGGCTAAAAATCTATTAAACATGGATTTTACTCAAAACGAAGAAGCTGAAATTCCAGACACGCAGGAAGAGTTAGATCTTCATATGAGTATAAGTTACAAGCAAGCTGTTGAAATAGCTCAAGAGCAAGCTTTAGAAGTTTTATTAGACGGAAATAAGTATGATTTAAATAGAAGAAGAATAATATACGATTTGGCGGTTTGTGGTATTGGCGCGGCTAAAACATCTTTTAATACTGCAGAGGGTGTAACTGTAGACTATGTTGATCCGGCTAATTTAGTTTATTCTTACACAGATTCCCCTTATTTTGAAGATATATATTACGTTGGAGAAGTAAAATCAATACCTATAAACGAATTAATAAAACAGTTTCCAGATATAACAAACGATGAGATAGAAGAAATATCTCAAAGTAATTATAAGTATAATTATAGGTACGGTAACCGTAAAACGAATGTAGATGAAGATAAAAACAAAGTAGACATATTATACTTCAACTACAAAACATTTAAAAATGAGGTTTATAAGGTAAAACAAGTTGGGAGCGGTGGTGAGAAAATTATTGAAAAAGATGATAATTTTAATCCACCAGAAAACGAAGAAAGGTTTAGTAGACTAAGTAGAAAGATAGAGTGTTTATATGAAGGTGCTTTAATATTGGGAACTAACAAGCTACTTAAGTGGAACATGTCAAAAAATATGATGCGTCCTAAAAGTGATTTTACTAAAGTTAAAATGAATTATTCTATAGTTGCACCTAGAATGTATGACGGTCGAATAGAGAGTTTAGTAAGTAGAATAACTGGCTTTGCTGATATGATACAGTTAACACATTTAAAGTTACAACAAGTTATGTCACGTATGATACCTGATGGTATTTATTTAGATGCTGATGGTTTAGCAGAGATAGATTTAGGTAATGGAACTAATTACAACCCACAAGAGGCCTTAAATATGTTCTTCCAAACTGGTAGTATTATTGGTAGATCTTACACGGCTGATGGGGATCAGAATGCCGGTAAAATACCTATTCAAGAAATACAATCAGGAGGTGGAGCTAAAATGCAAAGTTTAATTCAAACTTATAATTATTACTTACAGATGATTAGAGATACAACCGGATTAAACGAAGCTACAGACGCTAGTACTCCAGATCCTAAATCTTTAGTTGGTATTCAAAAGCTAGCAGCAGCTAATAGTAACACCGCTACAAGACACATATTACAAGGTGGTGCGTTTATAACACAAAGTATAGCCGAGCAGTTATCTTTAAGAATATCAGATATTGTAGAATATTCACCTACTAAAAGCGCTTTTATACAAGCTATAGGCGCTCATAATGTGGCTACACTAGAAGAGATGTCCGATTTACATTTGTATGATTTTGGTATATTTTTAGAATTAGCACCAGACGAAGAAGAAAAGCAATTATTAGAAAACAATATACAAACAGCGCTTTCTCAACAAACTATAGATTTAGAAGATGTAATTGATTTAAGAGAAATAAAAAATATAAAACTTGCAAATCAACTTTTAAAGATTAGAAGAAAGAAGAAAATGGAGAAAGACCAGAAGATGCAGCAAGAGAATATGAAAGCGCAAGCAGAGGCTAACGCTCAACAATCTCAAGCAGCAGCTCAAGCTGAGATGCAGAAAAATCAAGCAGCTCTACAAAACGAAATTCAATTAGAGATGCAAAAAGGAGAAATAGCAAAAGGTAAACTTCATACAGAAGCAGAAGTTAAAAAAGCTTTAATGGACCATGAATTCATGTTAAATATGAAAATGAAGGAAATGGAACTACAAATGATACAACAAAGAGAAAATCAAAAAGAAGATCGTAAAGACATGAGAGAAGCTGGACAGATGCAACATAAGTCTCAAATGGAAGATCAAAAGTTAGAAAGTGACTTAACTAAACAAATAGCTAAAAAAGGTTTTGAATCTTCTGGTAACGACGTTATTGGTGGAGGCATGAGGTTAGGCGCTTTTGAACCTAAGTAAAAACAACTAATTATTTAATATTATTTTATTATGGCAAAAAAAACAAAAGAAACGGTGGCTACACCAGCCCCTGAAAAACCAAAAGTAGACGAAAAAGTCGAAAAGTTAAAGGTTAAAAAACCTAAAATGAAAAAGTTTGAAAAACCTTCTGATGGTGTCACGAAGGTAGATCTTAAAGAACTTGCTAAAAAAGCAGAAGATATTGTTAAGGTTGATACAACTAAAACAGTTGAAGAAATTAAAGTTCCTGAAGAACCGCAAGAGGAACAAAAGGAAGTTAAAACAAAAGAGGTTGAAAACCAAGATACACCCGTTTTAGAAGAAGTAACAGAACAAACTAAAGTAGAAAAACCTACACCAGTTAAACAAGAAGTTGATACTGCTCCAAAATACCCAGAGGGAATTAACAAGCTTTTAAACTTCATGAACGACACGGGTGGAGATATAAATGATTACGTAAAGTTAAACACTGATTACAGTGAAATGGATAACTTAACTTTACTAAAAGAATATTATAAAAACACAAAACCTCATTTACAACCAGATGAAATTGAGTTTATGATGGAAGATAGATTTTCTTTCGATGAAGAGGTTGATGAGGAAAAAGATATTAAAAGAAAAAAACTAGCGTTAAAAGAGCAAGTTGCCAGCGCTAAAACTCAATTGGAAGAGATGAAATCCAAATATTACGAAGAAATTAAAGCTGGAAGTAAATTAACTAGTGAACAACAGAAGGCGATTGATTTTTTCAATAGATATAACGAAGAGTCTAAAGTTACTGAAAAGACACAAGAACAAGCAAAGGATAGGTTTTTAAACAAAACTAACGAGGTGTTTAATGATGGATTCAAAGGTTTTGAATATAAAGTCGGAGAAAAAACCTATAGGTTTAATGTTAAAGATCCTAACCAAACAAAAGAATCTCAAAGTGATATTAATAACTTTGTCAAAAAGTTTTTGAACAAAGAAAGTCAAATGGAGGATGCTGCTGGTTATCACAAAAGTCTTTTTACCGCTATGAACGCTGATGTTATAGCGAATCATTTTTATGAACAAGGTAAAGCTGACGCTTTAAAAGATAGCGTTGCTAAATCTAAAAACATAAGTATGGAACCTAGACAATCTCACGAAGAAGCTATAAATACTTCTGGAGTAAAGTTTAGAGTAGTAGGTGAAGACAGTAGAACAAACTCAACGTTTAAATTTAAAAAACGAAAATAAATAACAAATTTAAAAATTAAAAATTATGGCAATTACAGCAGGAGGTAGTTTGAATAGTGTGCCGGCACCAGTACAGCAAGCACTTACTTCTAACTACATCGATTTTACAGCCACTGCTACGGCAGGTTGGGCTCAACAATATCTGCCTGACTTAATGGAAAAGGAAGCTGAAGTTTTTGGAAACAGAACTATTTCAGGATTCTTAGAACAAGTTGGAGCAGAGGAGTCTATGACTTCAGACCAAGTAGTTTGGTCAGAACAAGGTAGACTACATTTATCATATATCGCAACAATGTCTCACGTTTCACAGAAGGTAGATACTACTGCCGGTGGTACGATTACTATTGTATCTGATATTGATGGTAACCAAAGTACTAATGTTTATTCTGATAACGATCATGGTATTAGAGTTAATGACATCCTTTTAATGGCTGACGCTAACACTACTACTAGAGGTGTTGTAACTGCGGTTGCAGCTGCTACTGGTCGTATCTCTGTTGGTTTCTATGGAGCTAACACAGCTACAGCTGCTGGTATTACAGCAACAACAGGTTCAGCTCTTAGAGTATTAGTTGTTGGTTCTGAGTACGCAAAAGGAACTAACGGTAGAGAAGGGCAAAACGAACCTCAATTTACTTCTTTCTCTAACAAACCAATTATCTTAAAAGATAAATACGCTGTATCAGGTTCTGATGCATCTGCAATTGGTTGGGTTGAAGTTTCTGGAGAAGACGGGCAAAATGGTTACTTATGGTACTTAAAAGCCGAAGGTGACACTAGAGCTCGTTTTACTGATTACGTTGAAATGGCAATGATTGAATCTGTTGCTGGTACACCTGGTTCTACACTACTTGATAGTGAATTATATGGAGCTGCTGGTAATACTTTCGGTACAGAAGGTTTATTCTCTGCTATTGAAACAAGAGGTAACATGACTTCAGGTATCACGGGAGTTAACGCTGCTACTGATTTAGCTGAATTTGACGCTATCTTAGCTGAGTTTGATAAGCAGGGTGCTATTGAAGAAAACATGATGTTTGTTGATAGAGCAACTGCTTTAGCTATGGATGATATGTTAGCTTCTATGAATTCTTACGGAGCTGGAGGTACTTCTTACGGGGTATTCGACAACGAAGAAGACATGGCGCTTAATTTAGGTTTCTCTGGATTTAGAAGAGGTTCTTATGATTTCTATAAATCTGATTGGAAATACTTAAATGACTTTGCAACTAGAGGTTCTATAAACGCTATGGATACAGTTAACGCGGTTAGAGGGGTTATTATCCCAGCGGGTGTATCTTCTGTTTATGATCAAAACTTAGGAAAAAATCTTAAGAGACCATTCCTACACGTTAGATATAGATCTTCTCAATCAGACGATAGAAAAATGAAAACTTGGACTACTGGTTCGGTTGGAGCGACTACATCTGATTTAGATGCAATGGAGGTACATTACTTATCTGAAAGATGTTTAATTGTACAAGGTGCTAATAACTTCATGTTAATGAACTAAGCATTTATTATATTAAAAGACCGGGGCTTCGGCCTCGGCCTTTTGTTTTATTAATTTTATTATATATTATATTATGGCAAAGAAAAAAGAAACAAAAAAAGAAACAACCGAAGAGGTTGTAGAGGTTGTAGAACAACCAAAGGTGATTGTTAAAGAAAAACCCTTACCAACACCAAAAAAAGATACTTGGGAAATAAAAGATAGAATGTATTATTTAAAAGGAGGTAAAAAACCTTTAAGTAAAATGATTAAGTCTGCAAATATTTATTATTTTGACGAAGAAAAAGGTTACGAAAGAGAGTTAAAATACTGTGAGAACCAAAGAACGGCTTTTGTTGATGAAATGAAAGGAGATCAAAGATTATCTCATATAATTTTTAGAAATGGAGCGCTAAGTGTTCCTAGAGAGAAAACAGTTTTACAAAAATTACTTTCTTTATACCACCCTCATAGAGACAAATCTTACGAAGAGTGGAAACCAGTACAGCAAGCAGAGGATCAATTAGATTGGTTAGAGTTTGAAGTGGCTGCGCTACAAGCGGCAAGCAACTTAGACATAGATATGATGGAAGCTGTTATGAGAGCAGAGATAGGTTCTAGAGTGTCAGACTTGAGTTCTAAGGAGCTTAAAAGAGATTTGTTACTATTCGCTAAGAAAAACCCAAGATTGTTCTTAGAATTAGTCACTGATGAAAACATTCAACTTAGAAACTTTGGTATAAAAGCAACTGAAATGGATATAATTAAATTATCTCCAGACCAAAGAACATTTATGTGGGGATCAACTGGAAGAAAGTTAATGACAGTTCCATTTGATGAACATCCATACTCAGCTTTAGCCTCTTGGTTTAAAACTGATGAAGGAATGGAAATTTATTCTAATATTGAAAAAAGATTAAAATAATCTAACTGTAGGAGCAGTCGCCCTACGGGGCGATTGCAAACTACAAATATAAAAAAATATGGTAAATATAGATACAGTATATCAAAGAGTTTTGGCGATAGCCAATAAAGAACAAAGGGGATATATAACGCCTCAAGAATATAATTTACTAGCTAACCAAGCTCAATTAACTATATTTGAAGAGTACTTTATACAAATGGCACAAGCGCAAGCGGCCGTTGGTAACGATACTGAATACTCTGATATTATAAAAACATTAAACGAAAAAATAAGTTTATTTAAAACACGGTCTAATTTAACTAAGGTAGGTTCGTTCTTTTTGTATCCATCAGACATGTATAAATTAGGAACACTTTGGTATTCAAATACTAGTGTATTAGAAGATGGCGTAAAAATTCAAGAAATTAACGAAAATGAATTATTAGATTACTACAACTCACCTTTAACAACCCCAACTAATTCTCGACCGTTATATATGCGTAGGACGGAAAATATTAGAATAATATCTAATCCAAGTATCACCAGTGGAGTCTCTTGTAGTTATGTTAAAAAACCTTCAAAAGCAGAGTGGGGTTATGTGGTTGTTAACGAACAAGCTTTTTATAATGCAGCTACAGCAAATAATTTTGAACTACATATTTCAGAAGAAACCAATTTGGTTACAAAAATATTACAATTAGCAGGTATAGTTATAAACAAACCTGAATTAGTAAACGCAGTACAACAAAAATAAAAAAAATAAATGGGATTATTAAACGAAACAGCAAAAGATTATTATACTGGTAGTGACTTTGGTGGTTATCAATTTATATCGCTAAGCAATATAATAAATAACTTTATGATAGCTTACGTCGGAGAAGGTAAAATTATACCTAAAGTAAAAAGAGTTGATGTTTCTTTTCACGCCCAAAGAGCTATACAAGAATTAAGTTATGACACATTTAAATCTACTAAATCTCAAGAAATAGAACTACCACCTTCTTTAACGATGCAATTACCTCAAGATTACGTGAACTATGTTAAGCTAACTTGGGCGGATGGCGCTGGTGTAGAGCATGTGATATACCCTGCTTCTAAAACATCAAATCCGTTTTCTATAAAACAAGCTTCTGATGGTAGTTATAGTTTTGACACTGACGATGATGGGACTGATGACACAACTTCTCTAATAGAAAACGATCAATCAACTACTTGGTCAAGATATAAATCTAACACACCAGCGGAAATAAAAGATGATTATGAAGACGACACTTTTTGGCCTAACATGGGGCAAAGATACGGTTTAGAACCCTCTCACGCACAAGCTAACGGTTCTTTTTATATAGATGAATTAAAAGGAAATATACATTTTTCATCTAATATATCAGGAAAAACTGTAATATTAAAATATATAAGCGATGGATTAGGAACAGATTCAGAAATGATTGTACATAAATTTGCTGAAGAAGCTATGTATAAGTCTATTGCTTACGCTATACTTTCAACAACAATGAACGGGCAGGCTTTAGCACCTGTTTTTCAAAGACAAAAATCAGCAGAAATAAGAAAAGCTAAATTAAGATTGTCGAATTTAAAAATAGAAGAATTAACTCAAATAATGAGGGGTAAATCTAAATTTATAAAACATTAAAATATGCCAGAGTTAAAACAAGGTTTTGGTTCTTCTAAAATGAACAAAGATTTAGACGAAAGAATCATACCAAATGGAGAATATAGAGACGCTTTAAACGTTCAAATTTCTACAACAGATGATAAAGCTGCTGGGACGTTACAAACTATTAAAGGTAACTTAGATAAAACTTTTAACAACACGTTTACAGATCAACTTGGTGTTAACGCTCAAATAGTTGGTTCTATAGCTGATGAAAAAAACAACAAAATATATTATTTAGTTTACGACCCTAGCAATTATTCCGATTATATTTTAGAATATGATTTAGCTATACAAAATGCAAGAGTTGTAGTTGCAGATAAATATCTGGTAAGAAAAACAATAGCGTCTACAGTTGGTAATCAAGCCGGTCAACCAGCTACTCACCTTGTTATTAGCGACGAAGGCGATACTACAAACATTACAAACGTAAGGCCAGGCATGCAGATACAAGGTGTTTTTTCAAATATACCAATAAGCTTTTCAGATGGATTATTTGTTCAGTACATGGAAAAAGACACGAATACTTGGAAGGTATACATGGATAGTAATTCTTCTTCAAACAGTTTATTTACGGGTGGTTACTCCACTAACGTAGGTCAAGATGTTGTATTTAAATCAGAAAGAACTTTAAATTTTACTACTTCAAAAATAACTGGTTTGAATATTCTAGATAATCATTTGTTTTATGTGGATGGAAACAAAGAACCTAAAAGAATAAATATTAAAGACATAAAAGAAGGAACAGATCCAGGTGGTGCTTATCACTCTACAATACCAGTTAAAAAAGAAGACGGTACAGTTATAACTTATCAAGGTGTTAATAGAATAGACTTCAGAGTTCAACCACCTTATTTATCTGAAGAATATATCACTGTAATAAAAAAATCACCTTTATACCCACCGACATTAATACTTAGCAACACATCAGATGGTAGAATAAAAAGTGACGGAACATTATCTTCTTTACGTAGTCAAGTTTCAACAGTGTTTATTGATCACAATGATGAAACTCTTTCACCTGGAACTATTAAAGAAATTACTTTTACAGGTACAATACCCGATTATTTACCTGGTGACTTAGTGATATTAAGAAGATTTGAAGATTTTATCGATGGAGATCTTGATAATTATGAGGTTATTATAGAAATTATAGAGTACAACACTGGTGCCGCTAAAGTAAAAATAAACTGGATAAATGAAAACCCAAGTGATGGAGCTTTAAACGTTCTTTCAAGCGCTGGAAATCCAATTCCAGTTTTATTTTATTCTATGTTAAAACAAGAAAAACCTTTGTATGAGTTTAAATTTCCAAGGTTTGCTTATAGATATAAATATGTTAACAACCAATATTCAGCTTATTCTCCCTTTTCAGAACCAGCTTTTTTACCAGGTGATTTTAATTATGTGCCTAAAGAAGGCTATAATACAGGTATGGTAAACACATTAAGAAGTTTGTATATAATGGATTTTATTGAAGATTTAGATTCTTTACCTAAAAATATTTTAGAAGTAGATATATTATATAAGGAATCTAACTCTAATAATATATACACCGTTAAAAATATTAAGGTAACTGATGACGAATGGGACGCGTACGGATCTCCTTCTACTGTTTCTTCTTTGCCAGCCGGAGCTTATCAATATGCTAGAACCAAAGGGGCTATAAGAATAACATCAGAAATGGTTAGAGCTGCTGTTGCTTCTAATCAATTACTAAGACCATGGGATAATGTTCCTAGAAACGCTAAGGCACAAGAAATTGTAGGCAATAGAATTGTCTATGCTAATTATTTACAAAATTACAACTTAATATAATATGGCAACATCTTCAACTTCATCTCCGGTATTATCATTAGCTACTAAAATAAAAATAGTAGCCAACACACAATCTGAAAGTAAGAGTGGAATTACTGGCGAAAAATCTTTAAAATCATTAAGAAATTATGAGGTAGGGGTTGTTTACAGAGATAAGTATGGTAGAGAAACACCTGTTTTTACTTCAACAAATTCTTCTTTTACAATTCCTAAAAAATTAAGTGACCACAAAAATTCTATTGTAGCTAACTTACAAAACATAACGCCTAGCTGGGTTCATTCATATAAATACTTTATTAAAGAAACTTCAAATGAGTATTACAATGTTTGTATGGACAAATGGTATGACGCTGAAGATGGAAATATTTGGTTGTCATTTCCATCAGCTGAAAGAAATAAAATACAAGAAGATACATTTTTAATATTAAAAAAGAAAGCCGGTAATCAAGATGCTATTTATGAAGATGTAAAATATAAAGTTATAGATATAAGTAATGAAGCTCCTGATTATATAAAAACTGATTATGAGTTATACGGAACAGAGGCCGATGTAGCCGTGTCAACTGCAACACCTGGTTCGGATAAAATAACTATAGCTTGGAGTAGTACCGCAGGTGATACAGACTGGACTGAAACAGTATTTTATGATGGTTTACTAGACAATGATGGTGGGGCGACTAGTAGTACTACTGGTTTTATAGGTTGGCCACTTGAAAACGTTGTATTGGATATATCTACAACTAGTGGTAGAACAGGTTGGTTAGACGTTGCTAATATGTATAAAGATACAAATTTAATAATTAACTTATCAAAACCATTAATAGGGGCTTCTTCAACTACTAACACTGATGCTTCGGGTACTATAACTTCTATTTTACCGACTGGAGCTGGAACGCCAACTATAAAGTTAGCTAGAAAAGTAGTAAAGAATAAATCAGAGTTTAATGGTAGGTTTTTTGTAAAAATAAAAAGAGATATTTCTATAGATGATAATATTAGAAGTGTGGCAAACCCTTCTCCTAGTATAAATATTCAACAAACTATACAGCAGTATTATTTAAATACTACCCAATCAAATTCAGACGATGCTTTTTGGAGCTCAGTTGGCGAAAGATGGCTCATTGACGGCGCTAGTAGAGGGCAAGTTGGTACGGGTGGTGGAACAGGTTTAAGTGGTCCATATCCAGAAGATGATGGTTATGGAATTATTGGAGATGACATAACAAGCGGTAGAGGTGCTAATAGCGCTAAAAAGAGTTTAGAATGCACCATGGAGCTAACTCTGCAAAAAATTAAAGACACAAACAAAAATGGTTATGACGTTTCTAATAACAAGCAGGCTAATCAAGATTTTTTAACCAAGATATCTAATAGCAATACTAAGTTTAGATGGAAAGAAGATCCTCTTCAACATATATACAGAATATCGTCTGTCACTAGTTCGGCTAGTGGTAACACTAATGGTGTTGGTATATTAAACTACGGTTCAAAAAACTCACAAAGAAAAGAAAAAAATAACAAGTGTATTAGATTATATATAAAATTTAAAACAACTGGATGGAGGTTAAATGACACGCAAGACAACAGTGGTACTTATGAGTTTTTTCCAGAAGAAGAGGGTTTGTATCCATTTAACTACCAAAATCAATACACACCAACTGTTGGTTCTTACACTAGCTGGGACCCAACTAAATATGGTTATGGTGACTATGATAATATTAGCTCAGCTTACACGCCTAGTTACACAGCTAACCATGCAAGTACTGCGTTACACTCCTTAGGGCAAAATGCTACTTTCACAGAATCAGTAGCGTCTGGGCTTATGAGGTCTAACACTTTAGAAATAGTTGATTTTTCTACTGGAGATGAAGAGCCTGTGTTTACAGAAAATCCAGCAGTATGGGAAACAGAGCCAAAAGAAGATAAAGGAATAGATATTTATTACGAGGCTAGTCAAGCTTATCCTACTTTTTTAGATCACAAAACAAATGAATTATTTGCGCCTTACGGATCTATAGTTACATGCTCTGATGTTGTAGGAGATCAAGGTTTGTATCTTCCTGAAAATACTGTTTTATACGATTGGGGTCCAACTGGACACGGTGGTAACACGTTATTGTTAAACATTAAAACTGATGAAATAGGTATAATAGATAATACTAGCGCTGTGTCATCAACTAACCCAGTTTTAGGTGATAGCGCATCAACGCCTGGAGGTAGCGCCCCTACAGCTTCCGTCTTTCATAATTTAAACTTAGATTTTATAGGCACTGAATTAAAATTTACAAGACACGATGGAAGTTATACAACCGCAAGGATAAATTATTTTTCAGGATGGAGCACAAGTAATAATTTTCAAGATGGAACAGCTCCGTTTTACGTTGGTAGCAGTAGTGATTTTGTTTTGTTAAAACTAGATAGAAATATAACAAACACAAAAGTTAAATTACCTTATTTTAATTGTTATACGTTTGGCAATGGAGTTGAATCAGATAGAATTAGAGATGATTTTAATGCAGTTAGATTAGATAAAGGTGTGAGAGTGTCAACTGTTTTAGAAACACCTTATAAAGAAGAGTATAGAACGAATGGCTTAATATATTCTGGTATTTATAACTCTAATAGTGGTGTTAACAATTTAAATCAATTTATAGCCGCAGAAAAAATAACTAAAGATGTAAATCCTGTTTATGGTAGTATACAAAAGCTAAAAACAAGGGATACCAATTTAGTTGCTTTTTGTGAAGATAAAGTTTTAAAAATAATAGCTAATAAAGATGCTTTATACAACGCTGATGGCAATCCTCAATTAACCGCTTCTAACGCCGTGTTGGGTAACGTAACTACTTTTGCTGGAGAGTTTGGTATATCTACAAATCCAGAATCTTATGCGGAGGAGTCTTTTAGAATGTATTTTACAGACAAACAAAGAGGTAAAGTGTTAAGACTATCTGGAGATGGAATAACACCTATATCTGAGGTCGGTATGAGTGATTACTTTAAAAATAATTTAAAAAACAATAGTGTATTATTAGGTAGTTTTGACGATAGAAAGTCAGAATATAATTTAACGTTAGTAAACAGTAATAAAACTATTTCTTTTAGTGAAAATGCTAAAGGTTGGGTTAGTTTTAAATCTTTTATACCTGAAAACGGTGTTAGTATAAATAGTAATTATTATACATTTAAAAACGGTAGGATATGGTTGCATCATAACAACAGTGTACATAATAATTTTTATGGAGATCAGTATGATTCTTATCTAGACATAGTATTTAACGCTGAATCAGACATTGTTAAAAGTTTTGGATCTATGAAGTATGAAGGTTCTCAAGCTAAAATAACTCAATTTTTAACTCAATCTGTTGTAGATTCTGCTGGTAACACCCTTGTTGTTGATGATGGTGAGTATTATAATTTACAAGAAAAGAAAGGTTGGTATGTAGAAAGTGGCGAAACTGATTTACAAGAATCCAGCGAGATGGAATTTAAAGAAAAAGAAGGTAAATGGTTTTCAGTTATGAAAGGTAAATCAACTAGAACTATTAACGATTTAAATAGCTCTGAGTTTAACTTTCAAGGTATAGAAGTGTTGAGCTCTATAAGATCATCAGGACAAACAGATACAGCTTCTACCACTACCACTACCACAACAACGACTTCTACAGCTACTACTACAACCGCAAGTAATCCACCTCCACCATCACCGTCACCAGTGCCTGGTTGTACAGATGTAAACGCTACAAATTATAATCCAAACGCTGACATTGATGACGGAAGTTGCGTATACACGCCGGTTACTTTCAACATAACAGTACAAGACCTTGGAGACACAGATTAAAATATAAAAAATGAATCAATATACTATAACACCAATAACAACAAACTCAATAGGAACTAACGTGGGATTTTTAGATGCCCCCGATGTATTTCCTCCGTTAAATGGTTTTAAACTAACTGTTGTTCCTGATCCTGGCGTAGATATATTAGCTAGAGAATTTAAAATAGGTAATGCTAATAATCCAATTATGGTTTTAAACAGAACTGGAGCTGTTAATTCTCACACGATGTGGCCATCTAGGTTTGAATGGGTACCTACTACTTTAAACCAAAGCTCCACTACAACAGTTTCAGGTTTTGTAGAATTTGATGGGGTTTATAAGGTTGTTATAGAAGATTCAGACAACACTATTAACGATCCAAACTGGACGCCTTCTGGTGCTACTAATTTAGTTTTTATACATGTTTACATGGGTAAGAATCAAACTACACCTATACAGTCTTTAGTTGATTTAATCGTTAAACTTGATATAGACCGTCAAGATGACGATCCTTTAACACAGTTAGATACACAAAGCGCTAGAACACCTGGAGGTGTAATTGATACTGGAGTCACAAATAATTTTACTATAACTAATGTAAATATATAACAATGGCATTTACTAAGAGAACAACATCTGAGGCTAGAACAGAAATAATAACAGTAAACGGAGACAATGGGGCTGAGTTTGAATTGTATGTAAAGCAAGGTACTAAGTATTATAATTTTGATACAAATAACTTTTCGTCTACAGAGTTTATATTAAAAAAGCAATTAATACCTTCTAGCGGAAAATATCAAAAAAAAATAAGCATACCAAGTGTTAGTTCTGATACTTCTTATAACTTTTTTATTAGAACAAGTCCTAATACTAATCTTCAAGAAACATTAACTCACGATCAAAAAATTGGAACGTTGTTTCAAAAAGCAACAAAAACAGCAACTTTTACTACAACTGATGATACAACGTTGAGTATAGCAAGCGCTTTAACTGGCGGCACTTTAACTGTTGTAGATAAAGCCTTACAACAAACAGGCGCTATTACAGAGGCAAGTGGTAATTTAGTATATGTACATTCAATACCTACTTGGGATATTAGAACTGGTGGCGCTTGGGCGCTGTCTAACTTAGTTGAAGAGACCGTTGTAGATGTTAGAGGTGAGGTTGTGTTTGTGGAAGATGGTACTAATATAGTTTCTGGTTATTCTGTTGAGGGAGAAAATATTGTAGACGAAATAACTGTATCTGCTATAAGTAGTAATAAAATTACTTTATCAGCGGCACAAAGAATAGAAATTGGCGATGTTTTAAGATTTTCTAAAAATGGATGGGAATTTAAAAATATATATGCAAAAATTACAACTGGAAGCGGAACAACCTCTGTAACAATGAGAAACGTAACGGAGGTAGCTAAAGTTGGTATAGCTGATATTACTTGTGAATTAGATATTGACGAGTACGTGAGCATAAAACCAAACGCGTTTCCAGTAAATGTAAATGTTCCAGCTGGCACAGCCACAACAATTAATCCAATTGAACAATGTACCAATTATCTAGGTCAAACAGGTGATATAGACGAAAACGTAGAAACAAAAACTTATCAAATTCATTCAGTGCCTAGCAATAGCACTTCAAGTAGTGGTGTAGATGGCGAGTTTGGCGTGATAAACCTAGCTGCTGACGAAGCTATGGGTAGCGCTGGCGCTGCATCTGTTGTATATACGCCTAACGATGCAATGGTTGCTGGGCACACAGATTTTTTTTATTATAAAACAACAGACGCTCAATCTCCCACAACGCAAACAAGCTCGTTAACTCAAGGGAAAATATCAATAACAATAGTATAAATTATGCCAACAACTACACTATCATTTAATAACAATATCAATGTGTCAGTACAGATAGGAGATATAATATATTACTCGCCTACAACTACAACTGGTAATTTTAATACTACTACCAATATAGTGTTATTGGGTGATGTTACAGATATATCTGGAAACACTATAACTGTTGAATACACGTCTGGTACAGCACTGCCCTCTGCTGGTGACTTTATTATGTTTGCTAAAGATAGAACTGTTAACATGTCTACCTTGCTTGGTTATTTTGCTAAGTTTAGAATAAAAAATAATTCTACAGAAAAATCAGAAATGTACTCTATATCTGTAGATGTTGTACCAAGTAGTAAATAAATAGTAAAAACTGTAACTATACTGTTATAGTAAAATTAAATTAAATGAGTGAAAATATAGTTCTTAGTAAAAGAAAAGAAATAAAAAAGCTACAAGATTTATTAATAAAAAAAGCTGACGGCGTAGATATTGAAGGAGATGGTAAATCTATAGTACACAGCAAGAACTTCCCTTTAAAACACACGTTTGCTGACGGTGTATATATTAGACAAATGGATATGAAAGCGGAGTCAATGGTTGTAGGAGCTATACATAATCATTTGCACGTGTGGTTTTTATTAACAGGAAAACTAGCTATAGCGACAGAAAAAACAATAGAAGAGTTTATATCTCCTTGTTATGTCTTAGCAGAACCAGGTAGCAAAAGAGTTATATATGCTATAGAAGATTCTACATTTGTAAACGTACATAAAAACCCAAAGAATATAAAAGATATTAAAAAATTAGAAGACGAAATTGTCTCTTTAACATTTGAAGATTATGAAGAATATATTAATAAAAATAAATAGATTATGAGTTTTGTAATAGCAGGAGCGGCGGTAGGAATTGGTACAGGCGTTACTAAGTTAGTAATGGGTGCTAATCAAAAAAGAAAGGCAAAGGCAGCGCAGGCTGAAGCTAAATCTAAACTTACAACTCAAATGAACGAGTATATGAGCCAGGAAATTAAAAATCCTTATGCTAACATGGAAAACACTATGGAAGACCTAACTGTAAATACCCAAGCGGCGGATTTTGCCGCTCAAAAATCTGAACAAGCTAGAGCTGACATTATGCAAAATATGAGTGGCGCGGCTGGTAGTAGTGGTATAGCTGCGTTAGCACAAACAATGGCTAACCAAGCCAGTCAAGAAGCTCAAATGGCTTCGGCTAATATAGCTACTCAAGAAGCGGCTAATCAAAAAGCTGAAAGAGCAGAAGCTGGAAACATACAGGAGCTACAAAGACAGGGTGATGCTCAGGTTGAAAATTTAAAGAGAGATAGAATGATGACTCAAATAGGTATGACACAGGGTGAACTAGCTGCTGAAAACCAAAATGTAGCAGATGCTCAAGCGGCTATGATGTCTGGGGTTGGAGATATAGGATCTGGATTAGGTAGCTTAGGTGGGCATGCTTCTTCAATGATGGATGAAGGTAAGACATTTGGTGGGAAAACAAGAAAAGAGGGTATGGGCTTTTTTGGAGGAACCTCATAATAATAATATAATATGGCAGAAAATATATACGACACACAAAACACAGACGATAAGAAAAATATAGTTCAATTAAGGGTTGGTACAGCTGAACAATCAATGATCAACGCTGCATATATGGGAGCGAGATCTAAGCCTAATATGATGGAGCACATGAATCTACTTGATCATTTTTTGACTAAAACTAAAGAAGGTTACACTGCTACAAAAGCTGTATATGAAGCTAAAAAAGAAGCTGAAAAAGCAGAGCTAGAGGCTCTAATGGAAGATATAGAAATAGATGCTACTAATGTAATTAACATGTCTGGTAGTTTACCTAAAGGTTATTTTAATAAAGTTTATAGCCACGTAGAAAGTCTTAGAAACCAATACGCGGAAGCTAAAAGATCTGGAGAAGAACAAAAGGCGGCTGAATTAAGAATGCAATTAAATACTTTATCTACTAATATAGGTTCGTTTAAAGAAGGTGTTTTAAACAACGCTCAAGTAATTACTGGTAACGAAGGGATTAGCGATTTATCAGTGTTGTCTTTAAGTCAACAAAGAATCGTGGCCGCTTGTAAAGAAGAAAACGCAGAGTTTGTAGATGGTGAAATTGTGTGGAATAACCCTAGATACAAACCTCAATATTTAGAAACTGATGACGGTGAGCAAATAGAAAACCCGGAGTATGATCCAAATGAAAAACAATATTTTACATTAGATGATTATAATAAATCTGTAGTTTCTAAAGACTATGTATTTAAAGAGTCTTATTTAACTTTAGAAAAAGAAACAGCTCAAAATGGAGAGATGTTTAGAAACGGTGAGAGTAAAGAAGATTTTAATGAAGATAATCAATACAAGTTAAACTTAGATAAGGTTACTAAAGAAAATATTCAGTATTTACTAAGAGATGATTTTAACGGAGATATGACTTTTGAACAATCTTTAGATCAACATCCAGACATGATGAAGTTTTTTGATTTTAACGAGCTTTCTATTGGAGATGGATTAAGCGCTGAGTACGGTGACGAAGATGTAGACGGAGATGGCATATTAGATTTTACAGGAGACGTTAGTGAAATACATGACGAAAATACTATTTTTTCAGAAACTTATTTAAACTCTCCGTCGAATATTATTAAGTACGACACAGATGGAAATAAAATTGTAACTTGGGAAGACTTTGGGTCAACACCAGAAGAAGCTAGAACAAAACTTATAGAAACAATAACACAGCCTGATGCGCGTAATTTTGATTTTAATCTTAGTAGAGGTTTAGTTGCAGATTTTATGACTAAACGACAAAAACAATTGTTTTACAAAAATACTAAATCTTTTACTTTAAAAGAGATGGTTGCTTATAATAAAAAAGATGTACAGGATTTTATTGACGATGGAGGAAATATAGGTCAATTAAGAGCTTTAGATGGTGTAACAATAGATGATAAGGAGAGAATAAGAATTGATCTGGCAAAATTTAATAGCAGCTACTATGGATTTACAACATCAACCGGTAATAGCCGATAATAATTTAATAGTATAATTATGAGTGATTTAACGACTGTATTAAAAGACTACGTACAAACAGCTAACAATCCTGAATACGGAGGTGATTGGAATATTATTAACAGTAAATTTCCGGAGTTAGCCAACTTTGATAAACAAGTCTTAAAAGATTATGTTTCTACTGCTAACAATTTTTATTATGGTGGTAATTGGAATATAATTAATGGTAAGTTTCCAGAGTTATTTAAACCTCAAAATACTTCAACTAAAATTAACAATTCTGTTAATAAAAAATCAAAAACAACACCAATAAACACAGATCAAACATATAGTTATGAAGATTTATATGGAGATGGTTGGGAAACAACTATTGACGAAATAAACAAAAACGGCCCTAAGGGAGATTTAAAACCTTGGGAGAATAGACATAAAAGCGAAAACGGGTACGATAAAAGATATTGGAATGAAGATGGTAGTTTAAAAACTGCTGACCAAATGCATGATTATAAAAACAATGAAGACGGCAGTGGGTTTGGGTTTATCAACTTCAAGAAAATAGAAGAAGAAAACAAAGAAAAAAGAAAGAAACAAGAAGTAAAAGAGGAGTTTGAAAATAAAATCATTACCGACGAAGGGGTTGTTGATGAAAAGGAAGATGTTGAGGAAAAGAAATACGATGGTGGTTATATAATATCAGACGAAGAAGAGGCTAAAATACTAAATATACAAGACGGCTCGCTTAATCAAAACGCTGAAAAAAGTAGTACATACGCTTACAATAGACAAAAAGAAAACGAGTTGTACGGCTGGAGCGTTGGTGATTATAAAGAGTCAGAAAACGTTGTTTCTAATCAAAAAAAATATAAAGAATACAAATACGGAAACGTAATTAAAAGAGTAGAGTACTCTTTAGGTTCTGGAAAATATAATAATACTTGGAAAGAAACAGGTAATGTAGATTATAGATATGTTACTGATGACGGTGTTGAAAGAGCGGCTACAGACGAAGAAAAACAAAGTTGGATAAATAGAGATTATGTTACTAAAACACATAAAAAAATTCAAAATAAAATATCGTCAGAAAGTTTAAATGAAGATAATTTAAAGTTATTGTATAAAAACCCAGAGGAATACCTTAAAAATCCTTACTACCATGCTGGTTCTCCTGACGTTGACGTATCAGAACTTAGTGAGCAAGATTTTCTAACGCAAGGCCAAGACATAGAAGCGGAGGGTGTAGATAAAGAATATGTTATAGAGCAAAAAGATATTGGTAACAAAATTTTTAAGTTTAGGCAAAAAGAAGGTGAGCAAGTTAATATAGTATATGAAGATTACAAAGGTAAATATAGACTTGGTACAGACGAAGAAGGTAATACAGCTAAGGTTTATTTAGACTGGGAAAACGATACGCCTGCACAAATAAGATTAGAGTGGAATCTTTACAGTAAAATAAAGCTAAACCATATTAACAATGAATTAGCTAAAAAATTAATAAAAGAAGGTAAGGAACCTACTGTAGAAAATTTAATGGAAGAGTTCAAAAAATCTGAATTTTATAATGAAAAGCTTGAAAAGGCTAGAGAACAATGGACAACGGAGTATAAGTACCAGGATCAACAACAATATTTAGATTTTAACCAAACAACTTTTCAAAAAGAATTTGAAATAGTAAATGAAGATATACTAGAGAATACTAATAAGTATTTTCAAGAGCAAACAGAATCTATTAAAAATGAAATAACAGAAGATTTAACTGTAGAGTTAACAAGTTTATTTGAGCGAGATCAGAGCGGTGACATAGTTGTTTTACAGGATTTAAATTGGAATAGTTATAAAGCTGGTGACAATATATCTAAAAAAGATTTAAATAAATATTTTCAATTTAGATTTGAAAACGCATTTTCTAAAAACGAAAATGTAAAAGACATAAGAAGAGAAACGGAGCAATTATATGAAAATACAGTAAAAAACTTTCAAGAAAAATATAAACCTAGTTATAATTTAATAGGTAACGAACGTTTAAACAGTATTGGTAATGCCTTTGTATCTACATTAAAAAGATTAGGACACACAGAAGAAAATGCAAAATTATCTGGAACAGAACAGTTAGGTATAATAAATTCTATGTGGAAGAAGTTTGAGAAAAAGTTAACTGAAGAGTACAGAGACTCAGATCAAGATGAGTATGGATTGGCAGATTTTCTAGATCAAAGAAAACACGAGTTTTATACTTACATGTACGACAAGTCTGGTTTAGGTCTTTCGCACAATAAAGACGGTAGCATGTCCGACTATCAAAGACAGTTGATTTTATCTACCATATCGGATAATAACGAGGAGATAATGGAAAAAATATTGCTAGCTGGGTCTGAAGGTGATAATATTTTTGACGCTGGAGATTATACGGGCACTGTGTTTATGACCTATGAAGATGGTAGCTCAGAAAACGTAGAGGGTTATTTTGACGCTGGAAAAGTTTATGATGGTGCCGATAGAGTTTTTGAAACTGCTGAAAAAATAATAAAACAAGAGCAGTTAGAAGAAGGAGATGTAGATAGTTTTTGGGAGGGTTTTAAATCTAAACCAGCGCATGAATATTTTCCAATACTTGGTAACTTTGGTGATATAGCTAATAAAAGACAGTTGTTAGAAATTACTGATAAATTAAATAGAGATGGCTGGGAAAGTTTGTCAGATCAAGAAAAAGATATTTTAGTACTGTATAATATAAAAGCTGACTCAGATCAAAAAATAAAAGATATGTCTAGCTGGACTTATGGCGCGGGTAGATTAACTTCTGACATGATACCTTACGTTGGTGAGTTTATTTTAACGAGTGGCGCCTTTACGTTAGCTAGAGCATCCGCTTTAAAGGGACTCACCAAGGCTGTTGTCGGATCAGGTTTTTCTGTAGCAAAATCTCCAGCTACTAAAAACGCTGTTAAATTCGCATCTTGGTTAACTGGTACGTTAGCTCATACTTCTGCTAATCCAAACCATTATATATCTAAGATGTATGACAACATGACTCCAGAGATGCAGTTGATGATGAGTGACGAGGGTGACGAGTTGATTGCCGCTATAACTGAAGAAGGTGATGATGTATTAAAAGCTTTCGCAAAAGCATACGGTACAACGTGGGCAGAATTTGCTACTGAAAGAATGGGTGAAGCTGTTCCTTTGTTTGGTAAGTATTTAAAAGGAAAATTACCAGATGGTGGTAAGCAGTTTTTAGAAAGACTTGTTGTGAGTAGATATATTAAAAAAGCTATGGATAAAATGGGTCTTAGCTTTAACGAAGCAGCAGAGCACTTTTTAAAAAGAACAAAAGACGGTATAGGTTGGAACGGGTTTATGGGTGAGGTTTTTGAAGAAGTTGTAAACCAACCAATATCAAACTTAATAGACGGTAATGATATATTTGAAGGTATGGATGATAGGTTCTTTGGCGAGCTATCTATATCTATGGGTACTACCTCTCTAGCCTTTGGTGGTATTGGTATGTTAGCGTCTAAAAGAAATAAAAAGAAAGCTGGATACTCAATCACTGAAAATGGTACAACTTTAAATTACAAAACATCTAAAGAGTTTAATGCTGCTTTGAATAAACTAGAAGAGCAAGGTAAGTTAAACAATGAAAATTATACTATTGAAATAGATATAAATAATGATGTTAATACATTTACAACTACTGAAAATTTATTAAATAAATACAAAGATAGAAATAACAAAGTTAACAACGTTAAAAAAGATTTCTTTGATTTAGGTTTAGCATCAGAAGTTGAACTTACAGAAGAAGTTGCTCAAGACCAAAATGACTACGGTAACTTAACGACCATAGAAGAACAATTAGAAGAAGCGCACCAAGAAAGACAAGATATATTAAGTAGTGATATGTCTGGTAGGGACAAAAATAAAGCTTTAAGAAACAATCAAAAGAAACTTAAAAACTTAGAACAATCAAAGATGGACATAATAAGTCCATATTTAGAAAGAGTAGAAAAAAAGAAAAGATTTAAGGCTTACAAAAAGATAACTGAAAATGTAAAAGATCTTAACGAAAAAATGAAGTTTGACACCCAGATAATAGAGAAGTCAACTGGCGAAGGAACTAAAAGAGCTATATTAGAAGATATAAAAAGACAAATTGAAGAAAACCAAGTAATTATAGATACTCATTCAGACAAGAGAACTCAAGACTATAAAGA
>Ga0098037_1000253_pt1 | contig 29718 bp, 34 predicted proteins | sample 5_EtaG_FD_75050 | JGI IMG/M metagenome (GOLD analysis project Ga0098037, IMG submission 75050) | Marine viral communities from the Subarctic Pacific Ocean - 5_ETSP_OMZ_AT15132 metaG | ecosystem: Environmental > Aquatic > Marine > Oceanic | place: Pacific Ocean | collected 2015-01-08 | reverse complement strand
TACAGGAATGACTCAAGACGCAGAAGGCTGGAAAACACCAGTATATTCTTCACCGTTTAATAGATTCGGTTAAAGGAGATATAATGGCAGAAGATTTAAATTGGTTTCAAAGAGGAATTAAAAGTATAACAGGCGCAGGTCCAGGTGAAGGTTACTTCCCTGATAATCAAGGATATATACCAGATAAATGGACAGGTGGAACACCTACTAAAGAAGCTATAGGTAATGCAGCAGGATATGTAGCAGATAATCCAATGAGAGCAGGTAGTGCAGTAGTTAGTGCTGGTTTATCAGAAGCTCCTTTTATGCAAGATTATTGGGCTGGTGAAGAAGGGTATATTCCTGATGTTTTAACTGGTGGCGTTCCTACTAAACAAGCCTTAGGAAATGTAACAGGCATGGGAAGTGTTACTAATTTCGATATGAATGACCCAGAATCAGTCAAATCTTTGCAAAAAAGATTAGGTGTTAAAGCTGATGGAATGTTTGGTCCTAAAACTGAACAAGCATATAGATTAGCTGTTGATGAAGAACGTAAAGCAGCAGATCAAGAGTCTTATGAATATGATTATAATCCTCAAGTTCAAGAGCAAAAGAAATTTTCACCATTTGGTGGTCTACTTAGAAAAGCTTATTCAGGCGTGGATAAAAAAATGTTTGGTGGAAAACTTCCAGGTGGATATAAAGATTCAAATGTTATGACAGCTGAGGAGTTTTATAACAAGTAATGGCTAATTTTGGTACATATGAAGGACACAGGATTCTTAGTGATGCTATGGACAGCACACTTAATCGTCAACTTGAAGCAGATAAGTTAAAATCTTATAAGAAAAAGGTTGAAGGTGAAGTTGCTTTAAATCAAATCAAAATAGACGAATATAGAGAAGCAGAAGCTAGGCGTATAGAGAAAGAACGTCAAATAAGGTTTAATGAAACTAGCAGATTAGCTTTAGGCCCTATAACTTCATTTGACCCAGAAGGCAATCTTGTTGTTAATCAAGGTGTATTAGACAGTTATAATAAAACCTTTGATATGGCAAATATATTAACTGGTGACCAAAACAATATTCTTACTAAAGCAGATAGAGACGAAATATTAAACTCTGCTACTTCAATAGGTACTGATGATATACTGAATCTAAAGAAACAATTTATAAGGTCAGGCATGAGTGAAGAAGATATAGAGTCATTTTTAAAGAATAATCCAAGCCTTAAACAGAGTATGGATATTCACAAACTTCAAACAAATGACCCTCTTTATTCAGGAAAAACACATGCAGAAGTTTTAGCTGGAACTGAAGACTCTGACCCTGTATTATCTATGTCTAAAGGTTTTGGAGCTGAAGATCATATAGAGTTATCTCAGCATATGCAAAATTGGGGAGGCGGTATAGAGTTTAAAGGATTAGCTGGTGCAAATTCAACTGATAATAACCAATTAAATATTTTACATCAAGCTCTTATAGCAGGTAAAAATGCTGAAAAAGGTGATTGGAGTGGAGATAAATCAGACACTATATGGATAGACCAAAATCCAGGTGGAGGATGGACTGTAACTGAAAATGATGCTACAGGTAACGATGTTTATGATGTGTATGTTAAAGATGGAAAAGCTTATATCAAATTTGAGGGTGAAGACAAATTGTTAAACGAAATGAAGTCTTCGGATTGGGAGTAATATGGCAATAACTGGAAATTACGGAAGTTCAATGACAGGCGAATCTGCTGAAGTAAAACAACTCAAAGCAGAAAGAAAACGTATACAAAGCTATATTAGAGCGTATGGTAGAAACCCAAAGAACTGGTCTAATAGTATGGTTATGCAATTAGAGCAAATGGCTGCTCAATATCAAGTACCTTTTAAAAGAGTAATCCCAGAAGCCTCTCTTGCTGAACAAGCTTTAGCATTAGGAGGAGGTGTTGCAGACTCTGTTGCTATGGGGTTTATACCAGATAAATTATACACAGATGAATCTACAAGAACTGCAGCAAATGTTGGTAAAATAGGTGGTTCGTTAGCTCAAATAGCTGCCGCTATTGGTTTAACAATTGCATCAGGCGGTGCAGCAGCCCCTACCATAGGAAAAGGTGTAGCTAGTTTAGGTTCAGCTATTCAAGGTGCTAGAGGATTAGCAGGTGCTGCAAATGTTGCTAAAGCTGCAGGTAAATTAGCAGTTACTATACCAGCTAGAATGCCTGTAGGTCAAATGACAAGTGGAGCTATTAGGCAAGGAGCAAAAGCTTTGGCACCATATGGAGCAGGTAAAGGTTGGAAATGGGCTAAAGGTATGGAAGCTACTGCTGGAAGATCTGCTACTGCAGCTACATTAAAAGAGGCTACTAGAGCAATAGATAATGCTGGAGATTTAGGTAAAGTAGTTAAAGGTAAAAACTTAAGTAAAGAACATATTGCTGGTCTTACACGAAAGATTACAAGTAAATATGGTAAAAACTCTAAAGTTACTAAAAATTATTTGGAGCAATTAAAAAATCACAAATCACTAGAAAGTCTTGATGGCGTAAGTACAAGTCAAATAGTTGATATGGCTAATAAAATGGTCAAAACTCATAATGTTAATTCAGCTAATGTTAAAAAACTACTTACAAAAGTTGGAGCAAGCGCTAGTGATGATAATGTTAAGCTTATTGTTAGCAAATTAAAAGACGCTAATATAACTAAGCTTGATGAAAAAGCTGTAGCACAGTTGTTAAAATTGGTTAAACAAAAAGCCCCTAAAGGTGAAGTGGGGCTAGGAGACATTGATAAATGGGGAGCTTTAGGTGCACTTGGTCTTGGAGCAGGAGCAGGTATGAGCCTAATGGATTACACACCTTCTAGGGAAGAATTAGAAAAGCAAGAAGATCCATACGACCCGTATAATATGTAACGGAGAATAAATGGCGGAGCAAGATAGGTTTGACGAATTAACGGAGTTTAAGCCTTTTTATGATAAGCAAACTACAGAAAGACTTCTAAATGCTTATAAATTTAAACCTCATACATTTAAGCCTGAGTTAGTATCTCAGCTTAAAGATCATGCAGTTCATCATAAATTAGAAGTACCAGAGCCTCCTACAGGAAGTCCTAGAGATAGTGACTTTAATCTTATGCGTGGTATCAAGCAAATGGGACAAGGTTTTGTTTCTGGCTTTACTACATTTAACGTAGGCGAACCAACTGATAATGAATATGAACGTATAATGCGTTCTTTAGGTTCTCTTGGTGGTTTCTTAGGTTATATACCTTCTGCTCCTTTTAAAGCAATGGGTGCAAAACAACTAGCTAATATGGCTAGAGCACTTAAAGGTAATTCTGTTCCATTATATCTTTCTAAAAAAGCTACTGAAAAAGTAGGTCCCGTTGTTGCTAAGACTTTAGAAACATCTAAAGCAGCTAAAAATGATTCATTTAAAACAGCACTTGATTTTCTAACTACTGATAATGCTAAACATGTAGCCGAAGGTGCATTTAACCTTGGTCTTGCTAGTAGTATTGGTTCTTGGCAGTTAGGTGTTAATGAAATGCTTAAATCAGGGTTACATGGTGCAGTAACTGGTGGTGCGTTTAGAGGATTCGCAAATCTAATAAACAAAGGGGGGATACCTAAACTTGATCAAGAGACAGGCAGATATGTATACACAGCTTCACAGCAAGAAGACAGACTCGTACGTGCTGTCGCGTCATCGCTCTATGATGGCCTTCAATCAACGTATCGAGGAGAAACGACACCAGAACAAATATATTCATACCTCTTAGGTGCATATTTTGGTGCTAATGAAACTACGGCAGGCCAGGCAAGAGCTATGTCTTTTGTTGGTAAAGTTGAAAAAAGAGCTCAAACTAATGCTAAAGAACTTAAAAGATTAGACAAAGATGGTAATCCATATGATAAAGATTTAGCAGTATATGACCCTAGATTAGAACCTGGTTGGGATGATTTACCAAAAGATGTTCAAGAATCAGTAATGCATACTGTTGCAATGAGACATGGTACATTTGCTGCTCAGGCTGCAATGGCAGGGGAAACATTAGAAGGTATTAAAAAAGCAGTTGATACTGATTTAGCTATTAATGAGGCTACAGATGCGGTAAGAGAATCTCAGATAGCTGAAGAGATGACTAAGATTTCTAAAGATGTAGAGAACCCTGATAGCGTTACACCAGAGTTTATGAAGAAAAGTAAGGATAAAATATTCCTTACAGAGGGTCGTTCTAGAATACTTAAAGCAGAAGATGGAGAGTCTTATCCATTAGCAGTAGATCCTAAAGAAGACAACGTTATTAAATTACCATTAAAAGGTATGAACGATGCTAATCTAGAGATTAATGCTAAACTTATTAATGATTCTTTAAAACAAATAGGTGATGACGCTAGAAAAGTAGTTATACCTAAAGATGTAATGAATAAGTTAGATGATAATGCTCCTGAAACTGCTCAACATTTAAGAAAGAAGTTGGCTGATATAGCGATAGCTAGAAGTAAAGCAGTAGACAATTTAGTTGATAAAGGTGCTATAGAAAAGAAATCTGAAGCTAATGAATCATTAGATGACTTTGATATAGGACATACTGCAGAAGTAGAATTAGTTAAAAAGTCTCAAGCCTTTATTAATAAGTACCTTAAATCAGCATTCGACAACTTAACAGATCCTGAAGAAATTGGTGCTCTTAAAAAAGAATATAAAGATAAGCTAATCAATGTATTAGGTGGCAATACTCAGTTAAAACAGTTTAAAGGCTTTATGGAAGATGTTAATAAGAACTTTCCAGAAGTGTTTAGTAAAAAAGATTTAAGTGATTTGGCTGAAGGAGACTTAAGGCAGTTATTTATAAGACAAGTACAACAAAGACCTAGTCCTCATTATTCATTACAATTCTTTGGTGGTGGAGATGATAGAACATCATTAATTAAAGTAGGCCCTACTGGACTCAATGCTAAAAATAATCTTAAAGGCGTTGGTGATAGTGTTAAAACAATAGAGCTAGCATATGAAGATATGATGTATCAGTTGACTGGTCAATTACCTAAAGATAGAGCATATATGGTGTTAGACCATGCTATTACATCTAGAGGTAAAAAGATTGTTGAAATTGAATTAAAGAAATTAAACAGAAAAGAAAATTATGTAGGTTACTCTGGAAAGAATGCTAAAACTGCTCAAGATACTGCTAATAGGCTTATAGGACAAGGTTTAAAATCTGCAGACCAAGATGGTTATTATTATAATGGTGGCAAGGGAGATAGTGGAAAAATGTATTTCTTTAAGCATCATCCAGATGTAGACAAACTAACGTCTGACAATATTGCGAAAGAAATAACTAAAGCTAAGAAAGTATTTAAAAAATATGACAAGAATGCTGCTAAAGCTTATGACTCTTTAAGGTCAGAGTTTGTTAAGAAGTATAAAGACAGAAAAGTTGGTAAAAACACATTTAGATCTTTAGGTAGTGCAGATGAAGCTGGTAGATACTTTGATAAAGCGTTCTTATCTAACATTAAATGGGACGAAACTATATATAGCATCAATCCTAAAAACTTTGAAAAGGGTAAAAACTTTATAGATTGGCTTGCAGAAAACTCATCTATTAGAGATTCTAAAGGTTTTAATAAAAGAAACCAAATATGGATGACTGATGGTTTTGAGCTAGATGCGGACTATTTTAAAGAGGTTTATGATGATATGGGGGGTAGTATACCTGTAGAAAATAATAAGCTAAAATATAGATTATTCGCTGATCCTGGTAAAAATGCTGATTTAACATCTAATTCACCTGCAAGATTATATACTGAAATAACAGATGGTGAAATCTTAATGGAACAGACTACTTTAGATGCATTAAATAAAAGTTGGGGACTTCCAGAGTCTGGTCAAAATAAAACATTTATTGTAGATAGTAGCCCTCAAGATGGTGCTTTTCTTGGAAAGATGATGTTCCATAAAGCTAGTGAAGAAGCTAGTAAATGGATGAGAGATAATAACGTACACATGTTAGTTCCTGAATCTGCAGCTAAAGAATTTGGTTCTAGAAAAATAGGAGAACTAAATGTAAATAAAGACTTATCTGTAGACTTTGATTATAAGGGTGGTTCTGATTATGAGATGAATCTTACATCACTTAAAGGGTCATTATCTGAAAAGCAAACTCAGCATATGTTAGACCCACAACAAATTCCTAAACAGCTTATGTCAAGCTTGATTCCACATGCATCTAAAGAATTAGACCAGGAAACTATAGACGAGTTCTTTGATGAGATTATCGGGGAGAGATATATTGGTGAAGATGTATGGAATGATAGACTGCAAAAAGCACTTGATACAGAAATCATAGGTGATAACGAACAGATAAATATATTAGATAATATAGATAAGCTGGGTTTAAAGAATATTATAGACGCTATTAAAACAACTGAGCATCCAGATTTTGTATCTAAACTATATCAAAGAGTATTAAGGTCTAATGTAGAAAACTTAACTAGAGAATATGAGTCTGGTGAAGTATCTAAAACAGAGTATATGGAAGCCGTTGCAGAAGCTAAAAACTTTACATCTGGTATTAACAGAATGATGGAAATATACCCTGACCTTGCAGTTTTCCTACATAAAGACGTAAGAAACTACTTACAGGCATCTATGAGAAACTTTGTAGTAAATAAGGTTATTAGGCCTAAATGGGACTATAGTATATCTACAAGAATGAGAGGTATAGATCCTTGGTTAAGACAACAATTTGATTTCTTTGATTTAGATATGACGAAAGGTCAAAAAGGTGTTGTTGCTAATCGTAAAAGATTAATGGATGAATTTGGTGTAGAAAATCCTGACCAATTATTTATGCTTGATGATATGTATAAAAAAGTAAGCTACGACGTATCCGATTTATTGATTGGAGAAAAAAGACTTACTTTAGGTGAATTATGGGACAACTATAGAGATAAAGCATCAGTAAAAGAGTTCTTTAAAACTATATCATTACGTGTTCCTATGGACTCTATATCTGGTGCACATGAACTTGCTTTTGCGGGATTTACAGGCATTAAAGGTCATGGTGGTGTGTTTCACCCTAGAACTATGAGGGCATTAGGTGGTGCAGACCTTGATGGAGATAAAGCATTTGTACTATTTGGAATGAAACAAAAGTACAGAGATATGTATCATAAAAATAAATATGAATACAGGGACGATAATTTACAGATTAAGGACAATAAAGAAGCTCCTATATCTGATGAAGGTAAAGCAATATTAAAAGGGTTTTTAAATCCTAAAGACAAACATGAAGCCAGAATAATTGACTTAATAAAGAATGGCAAAGAAGTAACATTCCAAGACTTATTAACATTTACTAATGATGGTGGAACATTTACAGACCAGGCATATAAATCATTTATAGGAAAGTTTACACCAGAAGGTAGAAAAGATATAGCAGATAAGGCAGTTGATGGTCGTGATCAATTAGGTCCTGCTGTTATAAGTAAACAAATACTTAACTCAGTATATACAGCTGCAGGTAAAAATGGTCCTAAAAGATATTGGCTAGGTAAAAAGCATATAACGCCTGAACAATATGAAAAATTATCTGATGCTCTTAAAAAGAAATACAGAGCAGATAATAGAGAGTCTTTATCAGTAAGTCCTTGGGGAGATGATAAGACATATGAAATATTCTATGAACCTAGAACTAATAAAAAAGAATTAGACTTTTCTAGAGAATTATTTAGAGCAGAGATTGGCTTTGGTTCTGACCCATTAGACGAACTTGGATTAACAGGTGGTGCAAAATTCTTTGATGCAGGTTGGCATTCATTATTTAAAATTGATTGGAATGGTAATCAAAAAGCATTACAGTCAAAATTTAGTCCAAACTTTCATGCTAGACAGGGCTTGTTTCAAATATATCAAGGTTTTAATAAAGGTTATTTTTCTAAAAATTGGGACCAAAATAGACGTTGGTATGCTCATGAGATAAAAGACTTTTCTAATAAAATACACCTATTAAATGAAGATCAACGTGGTGATATGTTAGCTAGAATGGTAGAGATATTAGATCCTATTGATTATAGTGATGATATATCCGCTAGAGTTGATTTAGATTTATTAAACCAAAGATATGACGACTTTAAAGACATTTCTTTAGAGCTTAGAGCTATTAATGATTCATATGAAGGCGTAGAAGGTGGTTTATTGGGAAGATTTAGCTTTGATAGTGTTAAGAGTCCAGTTACTACAAAAGTTATCGCAGAAAAGCTATATAATAGAGATAACAGAAAAGTAATGATTGCAAATCCTGCAGTATATAAAGATTTCTTTAAAGGATTAGGTGGTCAATGGGACAAAAAAGCGTTTCAAGCTTATTCTTTCCCTTGGGAACATCAAAAATGGTTTAAATCAGAAGACTTGTATATGCAAGCTGTAGAAAATTCTATGACATATAGAAGTAATATGGTTGATAGAGTTTATAGACAGGGTACAGAGTTCATGCAAAACGATGCAATGGATAGAGCCTCTGCTCAACAATTAATTAGAGCTATTACTTTAGCTAGGAATGCTGGCGTAAATGATGCTTTTATACATCATATGGCTAGATTTGTAGATAAAACTAAAGAAATAGATAGAGCACAAAAATTAAAATCAGCTGAATCTAGTGTAGAAGATTATTTAACAGTTACTAATGTTAGTCCAGAAGGTAAGGTTACATTATCTAGAATATTTAATGTAGACCCAGATATAATGCCTTTTATGAATCAAGAAAGAATTGAAAATAGAATAGCTAATTATAAAACTAAAAATAAATGGGGTATGGAAAAGGGTGAAGAGGGTAGACCTTTAAGTCCTGAAGAGTCTTACTTATTTGACACTATGATGATGTCTACATATCATAGAGGTGATAATTTAGCTAAATACAGTGATCTAAAAGGATTGTCTGCTGAATTAAAGGATATAATTAATCCGTTGCTTAGAGAAATAGAACGTAGTGGTAGTTCTACATTATTTGAAAAGACAGGGTTAAACGCTGCCTGGACTAGTGATAGAGCTATTAGAGATTTCTTAAAAGTATATTCAGAGCAATTTGATTATAAAACCAATGAAAAACTTGATATAGATGTTGACCAGGCATTAGACAGTGATTTAAAAGACCCTGATATTGCTAAAGTTGCGCCTAAAGATATATTTGAGTCAGATGTCGAGGCTATAATACAGGCTAGAGAGCGTTATAAAGAAATGGGTAAAACTAATTTATCAGACTTTGAACGTAAAATGGTCGATGAATTAATTGGGCATGTTAATTACTATGGTAAAAGTATAGCATCAGCTAAAAACTTAAATCAAATAACTAGAGCATTATTAAGAAAAAACTTTGACGCCCTTGGGGTTGAGGATTATAGAGTATTAAACAATTTCTTTCAGGAAATGAGAACTGGTACTTATTGGTCTCAAAGAGGTGCTATTACAAAAGACAACGTTGTTGAACTTGCAAAGCGTCACTGGATGTTATTTCCTAAAACGACATCTAGAGAAATGATGGTTAAAGACTTTACTATATTTGAAGAGTCAGGAAGATTTCAAAACTATAAAGGTGAATGGCGTCAAGGAGATATAGGGACACCTACTCATACTATAGAAAATATACAATTCGTACTTGGTAAAGTTGAAGCTATGGCTCTTAAAACTGATGAAGACGAAAAAAATAGTTTAGAAGTACTATTAAGAGATAAAACAGGATACGAATCATTACCTGAAGGTATAGGGCAGCATATTGGTGAAGTTGTCACTGCAGAACGTGCATTAAGGTCTTTTAAAAATAAAAACAAGCATAAGAAAGATAATCAGTACTATATAAAACTTAAAGAATATAAGGCATCATTGGCTGAAGCTAAGGATATTGCTAAATGGGACAAGATACAGAAGCAAAGGTTTAGTGTAAATAAAGAAGGTGGAACGTATCCAGAGACTGGTAGACAAATTGCTAACAATATTAATGATGCTTTAACACAAAGAGCTATAGAAACATATAGTTGGATTGCTGGTAAGCATTATAAGTATGACCCAGAACTTGGTAAGCATATAAGAGATAATAGCGTAGAAGACCCAATATTAGAATTTGTACAAAAGAATGCTAAAGGTGAAATAAAATATTGGAACAATAATGAAATGTTACCAATAATCGATAGTAATAAGTTTGTTAAGTCTATATTAAAAAAGATGAAAGAAGGTCAACCTATTGGTTGGGGCCTTGGTCTTGATAATCTTAGAAAAATATCTAGGTCTATACAGATTGAAAATCTTCAAGAGCAAGTTAGGATGACCGAAGATGTTGCTAGTAAAAATCTATACAAAGAATTAATAAGCAATCTATCTTTAGCTAAATATCATAGAACAGGTCAGTTTAGAGCCAATGATTACCATCCTCAGTTTATACAAGATAAGAAAGTTGCTAGACGTGCAATTGAGGCAGCTATAAAAGAAGTTGAAGCTCGACCAGGGATGTCAGACAAAGATAAAAAGGTTGAAATTGGTAAACTTATTTTACGATATAAATCTATGGCTGGAGAATGGATTGTAAATGATGTACATGAAAACGATTTAATTAATGGTGCATTACAAGAAATAGCGGAAGGACGTAAAGGTGAAAGCTTTAGATACCTCGAAAAAGATCCTGTTGCTGGGAATATGTTATCTCGTTCTACTGATTTACCTGGTTGGTCGAGGGATTTAGGTTCTTGGGACATATATCAAAAGAATTTAATAGATACATATCATAGGCAAATAGGCCAGATTGTATCTAAAAAGATGTTGCAAGAGTTTAATAGAAAAGCAATAGACACATGGAACAGTCCTGATCAAGTTGTTGCGTGGAATAATTATATATACGATTATATTACACGAGCTATGGGCTTTCCTAGTAAAGTACCAGAAGCGTGGATGGACGGACCTATGGGTGATTTAATGAAGATTAAAGGTACGCCTTATAGTTGGTTTGCAGATAATCATGTTAAAGACAAGATTAATAAGATTAGAAAAGCTATTGGTATGAAAGATAGCGAAATGGTTCCTGATAATTTACAAGGTGTAGATGAAATGGATATAAGACATTGGTCTAACCTAGAAGCTAAATATCAAATGGCTACACTACTTGCTCACCCTAAATCTGCTGCAGGTAATATATTTGGTGGTACTATACATACTATACAGGCTACTGGATGGAAAAACTGGCGTAATGCTAGAAATGCTGAATATTGGAGAACTCAAATAGCTGGTAAAGCATCTAAGTTTGAGACTAAAAAAGATATTGAAGAATGGGCGATCAGTCATGGTGTTGTTCCTAACTTTGTATTATATGAGGCAGGATTAAATCCAAACTTTAAATCTGGTAAATATAGAAGATTTTTAAGAGATGTAGAGAAACTATTAAAGAAAGACCCAATGGTTAAAGATGAAGGTCTTATTAGTTTAGCTAAAAAGCATCAAATCGATGAAGCTGCTTTCCAAAAGGCTGCTTGGTTTATGAGGTATCCTGAAAGAGCATTACGTAGAGATGCATTTGCTGCAGGTTACTTGCAAGCTAGAGAATTATATGGTCATGCTAATATGGATTTAAATGAACCATTCTTAATTGAAATGGCTAAAAAGACTGTAACAGCTACTCAGTTCTTATATAGTGCTCCATATAGACCAGCATTTAGTGCCACAGCATTAGGTAAAGTTATGACAAGATTCCAAACATGGGCTTGGAACTCTGTAAGATTTAGAAATGATGTAAACAGAGAAGCTAGATTACATGGTTATCGCCCAGGTACTATGGAATATGAAAGATTTAAACGACAAACGATCAGTGATATGTTTGTACTTGGTATGTCAAATGTATTTGCATACTCATTATTTGAAACAGCTATGCCTCAGCCTTATTCTTGGTTTCAAGATACAGCTGATTGGTTGTTTGGTAATGAACAAGAAAGAGATAGAGCCTTTTTCGGCAATTGGCCAACTGCAGTTGCTCCGCTCCAAATGGTTACTCCGCCAGGTTTGCGGTTGGCCCCTGCCGTCTTTAGCTCTATGGTAAATAATGATTATAGTAGACTAACTGATTATTACCTGTGGACTATGTTTCCTTTTGGCAGGATTGCTAGAGATACTAAAGGTATAATCGATAATCCATTCTACACTATAGAGAAAATGTCAGGGATACCATATATACAAATGTCTAGAGAAATGAAAAAGGATTTAACACCAGATGAGTAGTGCGTTAATAAGACAGGCATCAGCAATAGCTGCTAAGTATATAAAGAAAAGTCCTATTTCTAAAGCTATCTATAGCCAAACTACTAAGATACCTAGTAATAGTAATATAAGGTTAGAAGGTTTTTATGGTTCAGGTTCTGAAAAACTGAATGCATTTTTAACAGGGATAAAAGATAGTACAGGCACTACAGCTATGAACTATATAAATCCAGGTAGGATACGTAGTAACTTTAATTTCAGAGAGTTTGGTATGGGACACACTACTACTCAAAACATTAAAAAGAATTGGGATATTCAAAACACCATTATAAATGACCCTAAAAGTTGGATTGAAGGTAAGGTTGGGAAAAAGCATAAATATTTCTTTAAAAGAGGTCCAAAAGCTGAAGCTGGTGAATGGGAATGGAGAACCTTTACCCCAGAGTCCAAACAAAAATTAAGCCAAATACAAAAAAATACTTGGGGTGAATTTTCTAAACAGTATGCTCTTAATCAAAGAGCTGGTATAACTCCAAAGAATACTGCATTGCATGACCTTGTAGAGAAGCATATTGGCGAAGTTATAAACCCAGAAGATATAATGAAGCTTGGTATTAGTAAAAATATGAAGAAAAACTTATTAAATACCTGGGCATTAGGTAAAGACCCTAAGATTATGCATCTTCATAATAAAAGTCTTAATTCTTTACATAGAGATATACAATATGATGTTAATTTTAGAGATTTAGTTGAGATAATACAGACTGATGCACGTCTAAGCAAAGGCGTTAGCCCTAAAGTTGGTGCTTTAAGGATAAAGCAAGGCTTCAGGAAGTTTAAGGATCATGATGAGAAATTGCGTGGCACAACCACATATGAAAGGCTTAGAAACAAAATAAAAAGATTTAGGGAAAAAGATAGCCGTAAATCTAGAGACTTATCTAATAGCGTTCAGATTGTTGACGATAAAGTTGTAGTAAGCTATAGTCCCACATTTAAATCTAATGAATATACAGGTGGTATTAATGGTAAAGTAATGATTGACCCTAGAGATCCAAATCATGCTTATTTGCTGCCATCTGACGCTTTTGACTTATATGGTAAAAAGTTTGATTGGCTTTCTAAGAATGTTTTTGGAATGAAGCACGAGCTTTTAAACGTTATGGGCGTAAAAAAAATACCACTACCTGACCATAGAAGTTGGAAAACTAAAAAATGGTTAAAAGAATATAAAGCTCATAAGTCTGTTAATACAGATAAGGGTAGGCAAGATATATTGGATAAAGCGAGAGGCTATACGCCTGAAGTTAAAGATGCTTTAAGAAAAGGCTATACAGAAGAAGATTTAATGAGACATGGAGTTATGAAACCTCAAGAAACTGTAATACCTGTTGACCAACAATTTAGATATTTAAGAACTACCAAAGGTTATGGGGAAGATGTTCCTAAAACATTAAACGAATTAAATACAACTCCAATGCCTATTAGTAGATATGCAAAACAGGGTATTACAACAGGCCTATTTGTTACAGGTGCAGGTACAGGTTTATATGCAGGAGCTAAAGCTTTAAGTAGTAATATTAATAACAATCAAATGGTTAATGAAGATGATGAAGAATACGATAGCTATCACGCTCAAGCCAATACTAAATTACACCGATTCAAAGAGTAATCGTACTCCTGATTTAGTTTTCTATTGCGATAAGCGTTACGAATATATAAGTTCAAAAGATAAAAATAATAACCAGAAGTAAAGTGCCTCCTAAGCATTAGATGCAGGTTCGATTCCTGCCGAGGGTACTGTTACTTCGCTACTAGGAGTAACATATGTCTTTTGAGCACGTAATCCCATTTAAAGAACAATTTTTAACAGCTGATCACGGCTGGTCACCCAATACCAAAGGTATATACGAAAAAAGTCTTAATCGTTATGCACTTGATGGTTTTCCTGATACTAACTATAGAGCTATGATTATAAGATGCCTAAATAGGCTCAGTAAATGGTGTTTAGAGGAAGGATTAACTGATATTCATAAGCCAATGGTAGGTGGTAATAAATTTACCCGTAAAACCCGTGTTTTCTCTGATGATGAATTAAAAAAAATACTAACACTTATAACCCCACTACATTTTCAAGAAATGGTGAGGTTTATATATTATACTGGTGCTAGGCAATGTGAGGTACGTTCTTATGACTTCGAAGATCACGGCCATTATATCAAAGCTAAAAGTAAGGGAGGGGATAGGCTTATTAGAACAAATCGCCAGGCTCAAGAAGTTTTAGAAAGAGGTGAGAAGTGGAAATATACTGCCTGCACAGCAAGTCGTGCTTTTAGAGATAATATGAAAAGGTTGGGGATTAAAGGCACTTTACATGATCTACGTCGTACTTTTGGATTACGTATGATAAAAAAAATAGGTATATATGAAACATCTAAGCTTTTAGGGCATGCATCAGTTCAAACAACTGAAAATCATTATGCTCCTTTATTAGCTATAGATGTTGAGGATTTTGTTTTATAAGGGGAGATTTAACTCCCCCTATAAAGTATTGCCTCTTGGCTGAGGTCTACTCTGAGTTCGGCTCATTTAACGGTTTATCCAGACCCTCGGGCTTGTATGCCAAAGAGATTTCATAATGGCCTAAACGTAATTTAGAATGGTCCTGGTTGACATGAATTACTTGAACGTCTGTGCCCTTTTCGGGGCATCCCATCATGTCTTCCAGACTCTCTAATATACGACATCCTATAAGAAATCTCCAAGCTAAAAAGCCTACGTCTCCGTTTTCTGAGCGAACCACAGCATTGCAATAATCCTCAGCGTTTTTCCAGGGTTTACTCTTCTCTTTCTCCTGTTTCATGGCTGTAGCCCTCCACTTTGAATCTATTTGGTTCTGGCTTCCATTCACCTTTAAACATTTGCTCTCGCATATGCTTTTCGGCACTAACTGCTTCATCTATTAACGAATCTTCATTTTTATGAAATTCATCATTAATATCGTCTTGATCAGCCATTCCCCATAATAAAGTTAAGTAAACTATTATATCAACGATTCGACCCCTAACGTCTTCACGCTGACTTTTATGTCCTTTTACATACGATTGTATTCCGTCAATATGCTTAAATACATATGTCATTAGAATCGTCTCACGACTTAAGCCTTGTAAATTTGCAATTCTTTCAAAGTTTGCAAAACAATTGTCTTTGTCGTGAGCGTATTCCTTCTGACCAGCTAATCGTATCTTACGAACTTCATCAAATATATCTTCTAGAAGTTCATTATGTTCTGCTAGTCGCATTTGGATCCCTCCATGTTAATTCTCTGAATACCCAGTCATGTACCCACCAACATCTACCATTATCTGATGCTAACATAGCAGCTTTTTTAGCTCTAGTTACAACATCAAGACCTTGGTATTCTTTTAGATAATACGCTTTTGGGCCAGAGTTTTTTTTGCTTTCTGCACGAAGCTTTGCATCTTGTGCATTACTAAGGTTTACCAGTGTAGCCATTATACCTCCCGTTGATTAAGGATATTTAGAATAGCCTCTCTAACTCCTATTATAGGGCGTAATTCAAGAACCATCCTAATTTCATCCATTTCCATTAGAATGGCGTGTCCGACTCCTTGTCATCCGTGTTAATACTAGACAGTTCGTCCTCTTTGGCTGAAATAGCAAAGAATAATGATTTATCACTACCTTTTTCATTTAACCAACCTGCTAGTCCTATGCTTGCGCCTTTAGGAATATCGTGATCTATCGTAATGTTACCTCTAAAATGAGGTTGTCTGTTTTCTTCTGTAGCATCTTTATTAATAAATAAAGTGCTTTTTCCTAACTTAATAAAAGCCATTTTATAGCTCTCCTTTTTGTTTATCGTTTTTGTATAAGTCTTCTTCTTATACTGTCTGTTTCGTACCATATTAGCAATCTGTTTCTTGGTCTTTCCTTTTCTAGAACCAGCTGCAAATAATATTTGATTACTGCTGTAAATCTTACTTATCATAAAATCTCCAGTTATGTGTTGTTATGTTTGATTTAATTGGGTAGCTTGGTGTACTATTGAGGATGGTGTCGCTATGTTTTACTTGCGTAGGAATTACTAAGGGCCTCAGCCCTTGTACATAGTTTGATTCCTCAATAGTTTCATCTACGCACAGGGTTATAGAGGCCCTTTTTATTTTTGATATTGCGTCTTGTTCGCAATAAATAAGATTTGGGGGAGTTATCCGTATCGCAGGACTTAGCGACACTAAACTCCTAAAGTACGATTTCTCCCCCTTAAAGTGTTCGTAACTAAATTTAATAAAGTTTTTTATTTTAGTCAATAAATCCACTTGCTTCCTTAAATGTAGCCTCATCAAACTTCTCATTATCCTTTTTTAGATGAACTATCAGCGAGTCCATGATCGCTTTCGTTGCTTTCTGATGTAATACGCTGTGGCTTTTCATTACTGCTGCCATCAATTCGTAATCTTTTTTTGTCATTGCCGACTCCTTTAATTTCCTCCAACGGAGGTATAGTTGTATCTCAGCCGTCTGTGTATCCACAATAAGGACATCCAAAGTTGCATGCTGCAGCTGAAATAAATCTTTGACAAGCAGTGCACTTTGTCATTTTATATTTACTCATTGTAAACAATCCAACCTTCCTTGATAATCTTTAAAGCATCATCATCAATTTTTAAGTTTTTTACAAAAGTTCCATCGCCTTTGTGGACGCTTACCATTTTTACTTCTATTGTCATACCATAATTATCTGGTACTAACTTTACATTTTTAAGTCTATAAAAAAGACTATCACCTTGCGCCATCGTTTCTCCTTTTTTTATAGATGCAGGACTTTAGAGTTTTTATGTTAACCAGGCTTTATTATCCCCTAGTTTAGTGCAACTTCCAGCCACTCAATATCCCGACGAGAAATTCTACTCTATAAGAATAGATACCTTGTATTGTGCCTGCATCTATAGTTTTTTTAAAGACCTATTTCTTTAAGTCTTTTATCTACTTCTTTTTTTATGTCATCAGGTAAATGATCAAAGTGTTCCATTAAATAATTAAAAGCACTATAGTACTTAAGCGCTCTTGATGATTTAATCTCCAAGTCCTTCTGATAAAACTCTATTTGCGTTATCAGTCTCTCTTTTGACATCTTTGATAATTCTTTCCTGATGTTTTTGCTTTTTGACATAAGACTCTCCACGTGTTTCGGGATAATGCTGCTGACATTTACGCCTTGACCTTGAAATATTGAATGCGGATGATATATTTCCGTCTTTCCATTGTTTCATAAGTTCTTTGGCTGTCATCTTAGTCACATCTTTAGATGGTTTGTCATTTTTGAGCTGCCATGCCCATATTGCATATATTAATTCAACGTCACTATCCGCCAGTTCAGGTTTAGCTATTATAAACCCCTTTACTATATTTACCATGTTAACTCTCACCGAAGCTATCCCCCTTTGCAAGTTTGCGTAATACGTAATTCCTCATGTTGTCTGGTTTCTTTTTTAGAAAGTTTAACAGAGAAATATATTCCTTATCTGTAAGGTGTCCTTTTCTAGTATTACACCTTTTACATATTATGGTGAGATTTCCAGGAGTTGAATCACCACCCAAAGAAAGAGGGTACATATGGTCGCATACAATATTAGATACCAGCAATACATCAGGGCAATACCTACACTTTTTCCCATAAAATCGTAAAAAAAGTTTTCTGATTTGTTCCAAAGTGATATCAAATACGACTTCATATTCCTTACTCCTTTTCTTTAATGATGATTTTAACGTAGAGGTCTTCTTCATAAGCCTATGAAAGATTTTTTTGGCGTGTGTGCCGTGGTGTTTTTGTAACACTTTTGTGAATCGATCTTCCCAATATCTTATCTTTCCTCTATGTTTTATATTCTTATTATAAGCCACATTTAACCCTCCTATATCCAGGCCAATGTGAAGAACGTGTGTATTTTTCCTATGTTTATTGTAAAAGTAATAGACTTTTCATCTTCTGCATTCACTTTAGTATATCCTATACCGAATACCCTAAATAGTGTTAATAAACACGCTCCATCATCATAAGTCACCTGTATCATTAAGACCTCCTAACTCGTTTTACTTTTTGAATAGAGAATCCTGAGATGCCCATGCCGTCTTCTGCAGCAGTTATCGCATCTTGTCTTGCTTTCTTTTTATCTATTTCAACTTTAAAACGTTTGTAGTTATCGTTAATGGCTTCTTCATCAGTTATTTCAATTGGTCCCCAGGTCTCAAACATCTTATATCTTGTTGTGTCTGTCTGGAAAACTCCATCATTACCACATGTATCTATAATCATAGGTAATAATTCTTTATTGAAATATTCTTCTGTTCTTTTGATTGCGTTTTTTCTGCCACGTAATCTCTTAACCTCATCCATATGCGTCTTTATTTCAGCATCGATAAGATTAGTTTTTTTATTCATCGTTACAATAAAATGATCAATACCTGACGTTTTATTGGCGATTTCTTTTTTAACTTCTTCAATAGCATCATCAATTAAAGCTAACGGCCCAGCATTATCTGGTTCTATTAGCTCTTGATTATCTCTATCTACTTGAAGGTCAATAAGAGTTCCAATTAGATCTCTTGTAGTTGGTTTGTTAGACATTTATCCTCCGTAGTCTGAATGATGGTGTCCATTCAAGCATTGCTTCGAATAACTCTCCATCAGTGTTTTTAAATAACTTGACCTCTTTATTAGGTGAATTGGCTTGCCCATTTAACCCAATAACTTTTCTTGAAGCGTTTTCAATTGCTCCAGAGCCTTTACCAGCATATAGATCGAGTACTTCGTTTCTGCTGTAGTCTCTACTTACCTGCGATACCTGAACAATAATAACGTCATTGTTAACTGCCATGTTCGACAATCCATGGGAAATATATTTAATCTGTTCATATTCTCCTCTCACTGATGGAGGGGTTTCAACTAAATCAATATAATCCACGATTACCATAGATGGTTGTAGTTCTGTTATTTTTGTTTGTATCTGCTCTAAAGTAGGGGCGACAGTTTGTACATTAATATGCTTTACTTTATCAGCTACTAACGGATATATAGATTTATAGTCCGCTGTTACTGCTTCTTTACTCTGATTAGCTGCAATTTGAAGACTTCTTCTATGCATATACCAACCTGCCAACTCTAAAGATAAATATAAAGTTGATACTTGAGAATTTTCATCGATTCTATCATTAAAATGGTCGTATCCTAGCGCTATATTGTGTGCCAATGTGGTCTTACTACTACCTGTAGGGCCAAATATTGTTACTAGGTCGCCTGGATAAAATGTACAATCGACATTAAGTCCAAGTTGTTTAGAAAAATTATAACTTCTACCTGTAAAGTCAGTTGTTAATCTTTCACTTAGGTTTGCTTGCATATCTTCAGCACTCATTACATCGACTAAATAGTCTTTTCTTTTATAATGAATACATTTAGGATTACATAGTGATGACATGAGTTCATCATTACATCCATACTTGTAACCCTTGTTATAAGAATATTCGACTTGATCAATTACTTCTTGTTCATTTAACTGTCCGTCATTCCATTCTATCATTATAGCTTTCGCTGCTGATGATGGTATTCCGTTTCGTCTATAATGTGAAATCATTCTAAGCATTGTCTTGTGTCTTGATCCTTGTTGAGGTCCTTGGCTAAACATAGTTTGTACGCAAGTAGCTATTTTTCTAGGTTCCATTACCTTACCCATCGGTCGGCTTATGGTTACTTCACTAACTTTTAATTCTTCTAGTTCACCATCTCCAAATAATTCTGTATATGGAAATTCTAATCTAGGAGTCTTTGCTAAGTCGTGAATTTTTTGCCACGTGCACCCCATCGTTTCCGAAAAGGTTAATGGAACCTTATATAGTCCTGTCTTTTTATTTATAGTGTGTGCAACTCTATATAATCCAGTTCTCATATATACCATAGAATCAATCTCTGGAAATAACTTTACCATTGTTTCTTTTACGTGGAAGGGAAGTTCCTCTTGTGGTGTAAAGTTAAAAACTGAATTTGGAATAGTAATATGGTAGCCAGAGCCTGAGAAGTATACACGGAAATTATGTTCTTGAAGGTCATAATCGTTTGTAAGTGAGTAGACAATCTGCTGACACTTCTTTAATGTGTAATCGTCTGTATTCTGCTCTCTGTCAACATCAATTAAAATGTTGTCAATAGCTCTAGTACCATAATAATTCCTCATACTGTTATTATTTGCATCAGCAAAATCAACAGCTTTCTCATCATATCGATACATTGAACGATATAATGGCACATCTCCTATATGAGAAGACAACTCGCTATATGGGATGAGTACGCCCCGTTTCCGAGGCGTCTCTTTTGCAATTTCTATAAAATTATAGGCTTGCAATATCCAGGTTCCCATTAGCAATACTACCAGTGCCATTCATTTCTACTTTCTGAGCGGGGTTACTCATGTCTGCAGGTGCTTCTTTTAAGAAACCTTTAGACTTTAGAAAGTTGATATAGCCTGTTAACTCTTCTTCAGATTTAGCTGATACAGGTAACACTTTATTGTGCACTCTTGTATAAGCTTGGCCATTTTTAGCTAACTCTTTAAATACATAAATAGTTAGTGTTTGGCCTACATACTTCTGAAGATGAGCAACAATATCAGATACTGGTTCTTCTGTTTCATTTACCCATGATCCATCTTGATTAGGACCACCCATTTCACCGATTGCATCGAAGAAATAAGTTATTTTCTTAAGTAGTGAACAGTCTTTAATCATCCCATTAGGCTCTTTATCATAAGAACCTGCTATTTTCATAACTCTAGGATATTCTGAGCCTTCAACCATAAACTCAACTACTAGATATACATCAGCCCAATCATATTTTGCCGATTCATCAGTTATTTTATTTATAGTTCCAGTTTTTATACCAAGCCAGTCGCCTCCGCCACCACTCTTGATAGTAGATCTCATAATTGCCATCTATTTTTCCTCCTTATAGGATTTTATTTCGTTAATAACCGCTTCATAGTCGAACGGTAGTTTCTTTTGTGCTAATGGCGCTAATCTGCTACCAACCATACGTTCATCATACCCTTCAAATGATATTTCATAATCTTGAGTAGATTTATTTACGGTTGCATAGCCGATTACATCTGCTTTAGCACATAATGCTCTCCCTAGACCACTAGGTAGAGAAGGGGATAATTGAGCTTTATCATCAGTCATAGCTGTTTGCTTTGCATGTGATATAAGAATAAGATTACCGCCTACTTTTTTCATAAAGTCTTGCAACTTTTTGACTATATCTGCGTTCTTTTTCTTTGCTGCTGCCCAATCTGCACCCCAGGAACCGTCACCCATATTTTCAATACCTTGGTCAGCTTTGACAACATCTTCAATCCAAGTATTAACTTGATCTATTGTGTCAATAACCACTGTATCGTAAGGGTATTCGTCCCAGTTTTTCATTAAATCAGCTAGTATTTCAGCTAATGAATAAACGTGGCATTGCTTACCTTTATCTGGTCCACCTCTGTGATAAAATCCTCTCTCATTTGTGGGGACTATCTCTATTACTTCTTGACCATTTTTAGTAACTGCTATACCATCTTTCATTTGCGTACGTACTGGAGGATTTAATGCGCAGCAGGTAACTACATTAGCTCTATCTACAAAATCAGCTCCTAAGTCAGTATCTATTACTAGAACTCCTTCGTTACCTTTTTTTGACCATGATGCTGCTTGTGTAGTTTTACCTGTCTTTGGTTGCCCAATAAAAAACCAAGTTATACCACCTGGTAAATCATCAGACCATTTTGTACTTACTGTATTTACTTTTAACATATCACTCCATATTTAGAGACACCTATCCCACTGTAAGAGTTGTGGAAAGGTAAGAGAGATAGATGTCTCTGAGTTAATTGCAGGCGTAAAGCTACGCTGCAGTATTTTCTATTTTTTCTGAGGGTTTTACGAGATGTTCTCTACGCAAACTCACAGGACCTAACGACCCCCAAATGTACGCATAATACAATCTATTTTGCAAGACATTAAATGCCTGTGCTAGGCCAAATGATGCTGCTAATGAGCCACAAAAGATTGTATGTTTTGCTGTACACGGATCGTCAGCGATAGAAGAGGAGGGGACATAGGATTCCATGAAGAAATCGGACTCACGGGTCACAGTTATTATCTCATAGCCTAATGCTCCCATCCTCATATCTATTAAAAACTCTCTGTCTGGATTTTGAACCCATTGTTCATAAACATATTTTCTACATTCCATATTATCAGGTGTAAGAAATACTTTATTTTCTAATGGTAATCCAGTTCGCCAGAATACTGGTTTTGTTTTTACAGATACTTTCTTGTTTAGATTCTTAAGAACAGTTTCTGCAGCTGCTACTTTTGGCATATTTAAGAACTTCTCTGGCCATGATGTTGTGGATAAATTGTGTTCCTCTAACATATCAGGGTCCCAGACGGTTATTTCTTTAAATCCCATTATTGCAGCGTTCTGGAGTAATGCAGAGCCAATACCACCAGCTCCGATTACTGTAATCTTATCTAATCTTGATTGATCGATAAGGTCTTTATTTCGTAAGTAACGGTCTGCCATATTCATCTACTCCTAGTTTCTTTAGCTTTTTGTCTCTGGTATTTTTTGTTATTTTGCCTTTTTCATATTCTAACTGAATATCATCAAATTCATCAAATAATTGCCAGTCGTACATTGTTTCTTGTTGTTGACTATTTAAACCATATGAACCATTATAACTAAGCCAATCTATGTGCTCTTCATAGCGTTCTTGTTTGCTTTGTTTTGGTTGGTTTTTAGGTTGACTTGTTCCAAACAACGTTGCTTGACCTGCATTATTATATTTGCCTCTTTGCCAAAGATTAATACTTGTTGTTTCAGGCTTTTTATTCTTCTTAATAAAATCAGCTTGAGTCTTCCATTCTTTATCATATGTAGTATTTTCTTCAACTTCTATGTCTTCAAATTCTACAATATGTATTTGTCCAAACTGATCGGGGTAAGATACGCCGCAATGTAGCTCTTTACCTGCTTTTGTAGATACTACTAATGAATAATAAAAGTTTTCGTTAGCACCATCTTCGCATTGTTGTATATCTGTTCCAGAAAAGAATGCACCCATACCATGATGTGAATGTATGTTTCCTTGTACCCAAGATTTGCCTATCTCAGGGTATTTTTTCCTTAATTTAGAATAGATTTTCATTAAATCTTCACCGTCCCAGTCAGTGTTACTTGCTGTACCTAAATCGAGAGGGTGGAAGTATTCTAATGTTACTATACTTGGAAATCCATTTTCATCCTTTACATGTGAATACCAGGCTGGGCCAGACCATTCAACAGACTTAAAGCATTTCAGTAAATAACGTACCTTGTCCATCTGCGTCGATGATATGACTAATTTCGGGCTTGTTAAGCTCATTTATGAACCTCCTTCTTTCTTTGTCTAATGTTGTTAAAGCTGTTGTATAAGCTTCTTTTTTAATTGTATTATACTTACCATTGATTGTATCTACATCTACAGCACTTTTTACTTTTTTAAGGTATGTTTTAGCTTTTGCTAGCTGTGGTGATCTCTTTCTTAGAAGTATAATAAAGTTTGATAAACTGTGTCCTAAATACTTTAGATTTTCAGGGAATCTATCTCTTTCGTTTCTACCACCATAAGGACTAATATAATAATCCTCTATAAGTGGCCACAGCTCTCTTGCTGTCTCAATAGAATCTCCTGATGCTCTAACTTGGTATCTATCACTTACTTTAAAGCTTCCGCTTTGCTTAACATCATATATCTTTGATGCTAATTTTTTAAGTTTATCCATTGTTGCATGATCCATATTACCTTCATATTGAGCTTGTAAAGACATTAACATAACTCTTACAAATTCAAATGCATGATATAATGGTAATTCGCCTATTGTCATAGCTGTTAAAACATAACCAAGAACTTTTCTTTGGTTTATACCAGCATCCCATATTCGATGATAATTATCTTTTAATATTGGAAACTCTGAACGTTCTATATATGATTTTATTAACATTCTATTTTGACCTTGCAGCTCTATACTTGTAAAAGCTGTTAAGTCTTTAGGCCAATTCCATCTCATTGGGTCTTTAGCTATTCCATTTACATCTAGGTACTGATCTTCCTGTTCCTCTGTATGAAACATTTCTTGTACCTCATTAAATGAATGTAATTCTCCCCAGAGTTTGGCTTTTTTATAATAAGTACCCCTTGTGTATGTGCTTCTACCGTTATATGCTTGTAGATACGCTTTCATAACACTAAAGAATTGTACAAAATTACCATCCCTGAATTGTGTTGCTAAATCACCTTGAAATGTACCTAAACATGGTACACCATTACTTAAATGCGGATGCTGCGCTGGTAACATTTCTGTCACATCATTTGATTTTTCTATAGGTGCATAAAACTTATAAGTTATCTGCTCATCTGCTATTCGTAAATCAAGCCAATAGTCTCCCATATGGAGATGTGGTCTATATTTACATATAATATCTTTAAAACATACAAGCGTACGAATTTCTTTTTCTGGACGTGTTTCACCGTCTCTTTCGACATATGTCTCTATTTCGTGCTCTTGTGTTGTATACTTTTTTAAAAGATATGTGGCTTGATTACGTAAACTCATAGCAGGTGCATGGTCTAAGCTTCGTGGTATTGAGTCATACCATTTTAATAATAACTGTTCCATTTAACCTCCATAGTTAGAGAAGGGGAGTAGTGCGCTAGATGTCTTAGTAGGGATATAAGGTCGTTAAGTCCTCATATAATACCCATACTACTCCCGTTCTGATTAATTACTTAGCCGACTATATTCCAGATTTGTTCTTAGCCTTCATGATTACAATAGTATCACCTTCTTGTAAGTTCATTGCAGCTGTAACTCTTCTTTCTTCGCCGTCATCTCCAGTAACCTCTACAATAGCTTCGCCCTGATCTACTTGATACTCTCTAAGTACATCTGCTAACTTTGCGAATGTTCCTGATTCAAATGTACCACCTCTTGTGTATGATGATACTTCTACGTTTACTCCATTATTTGCTGGCATAATATGCTCTCCTTATAACTGTTATAGGTTTAAGTCCTTCTTGGACGGTTTTACTTTCATCAACTTGTATCCTTCCATCACTGTTTTTAGGAAGTTTACTTGCTTGCCAAAACCATTGTTGATCTCTATGGCTTCCTTATTATCATAGTGCAAGTCTTTGTTAATCAACGATTTAAGGACAATTCTGTGTGCTTTGGCCATTTCGTTGAAATCTTTATAATCTGTATTATCTGACTTTTTATCTGTCATTACTCCTCCTTTAATAATTTCTTCATTTGTAAATGCTGTCTTTTAGCATCTGTTAACTCCTCTGGTATATCACTAGGCAATAAATCACTGCTATCTGCTAATAATCGATTGATATATTGGTGATCTAGATTATCTCTATACCTTTGTTGTATTTTTTTATAATAGCCACTACGTGACTTATATCTTTGTCTTGCCCTTGTTAAACTATCATCACAATCACTACATATAGTATAGTTAGCAAGATGAGATAGCATATCTGGTAGGCTGTGCTCTATTGTCGTAGAGTCTTTTTTAAAACATTTTAAACAAGTCATACTACCTCCAAAATTGTGGGGAGCCTCTCTAGCGCTACTAGACTCTCACTCCCCGTGGTTAACCAATTATAAATAGACTACATACAGGACATTCTCCTGGTTACCTAATCTCACACCAACCATCTCTGGTATATCTCCAGAACCTCGTCTATTTAATTTGTGGCATACTTTGGTTTGACATAGATGGTTAATCCATCAGACGCCTCTGCAGAGCTTATATCCGCCTCACCTGAGGTATGCCAGCCAGATTTATGAGAGTCGTGCTAGAGCGCCACGTATCTCTAGTTTCAATGGTATATATCCATCGGGCTAATATCTTGACTCTCATTTAATGATACCCCGCTGTTTAGCTATTATCTGCAAAATAAAACAATCCAAAGGAATGTAAGAAGCGTAAACGATACGGGGTAATAATGTGGGTAGCAGCAAGCCGTTAAACAGCTACTACCCTGGGTATATACGGGGGTATTAACCCGATTGGTCGGCAAACCTTGATTGGTCTGCATATAAATAAGTAACGGCTCTTTTATTAGTAGTATTCTCTAGTATCTAGTTTCATGCCTCTTGTGTAATAGACGTTTTAAAATAACTACGTCTCTGAATATATGATTTTGAGGTTTATCATCTTCTTCATAATGCTTTTCCTCTTCATCATACATATAACTGACTATTCGTTCTAAGGATTGTACTTGACTGCTATTTAAACTCATATTCGTCTCCTTAGTGTTGCGTATGCATTGGTATAACTATATCAGGATTTCTCAGGGGTTCTGCCCACAGGCCGTACCTGGTGCAATCAATAATTATACCATAATGCGTACAGTTGTTTTTTACTCATTCTGCAGATCTTCGCTTCCGATACTTGAGGGTAGCGCTTTCTCCAGTACTTGAGCGCCCATCTTTCAAGTTGGTACCTGAATTTGTATGGACAGTATTTGGTTGTTCTCCACATAGCTTACCCTCCATGTATAAGTTGTAAGATTCTGCTTCTTCGGTGTTCATCTGATAAGACGCTTTACCTTGCCTTATTAGTTCTTCTTGATGAGCCTCTTCTGCTCTCATTTGATGATATTCCCACAATGCTGCTTCGTCTATATCTATTGGATAGCCGTGATAATCATTGTAGTCTTCTAATAATCCTTTGATCTTTCCCATGCTGTTTTTGTCCTCCACTTTTTTAAAATTTATAGGAACCTTTACAGGTGAGTAGGGTTGAGATTAAACCCCACTCTGACAATGCTTTAGACCTATGTTCCCTATTACAGGTTTTGGTCATATCCACTACACTTGCGTATAGTACACTGTCATGCACACCTGAAATATGGCTTCAGGCATTCCTCACTGATACTTTTCAGCAACTACTCATATCTATAAGAATGTGCCCACCCTTATAGTACTTTGGTCACTAACTGAAACAACCCTTGAGAGGATGTTACAGACTACATTCCCAATTGGTGTAGTATTAGTGCACTTTAGTTAATCAGCGCCTAGGCTGTTTTTCTATGTATGTTCATTTTTAGTGTTCAATAGTAATTTGTGTCAAGTCGCTCTAGGACAGGCTACATTCTCTATTAAAGAACATAATACCTTACTTAACACTGCAATTATCATCTGGTGAACGATAATCACTGTATTTCTGGTGTTGCCTTATATCACTATAAGATTAACCATAATACTGGATAACAGCCTAACCACCACAGTTCAGCTTGATACAACACAGTATCATATTATCCTACACCTTATCTTGTTGCCTATCACTAGACTCAACAGCATTACCATTTGCTGTATAGTTCTTCTGATGCCCTCAGAGTCACTACATAGATGCTTGTCTCTATGATCCTATTACTAGGTGCTTCCTCCGTAACATGGATTCCACTTTGGGTACATTGCTGTACTTATTCTAACGACATGAGACTGCCGACTGCTTACGCAATATTTGATTCTAAACTTTTAAAAAGATATAGGGGACCATTACAGCCCCCTAATACAGTTTACTCATTATCTATCTACGTCTACTATTTGGAAATACTATTCTTGCTAGTTTAAATCTCCTGTTAAGCATAGATATGAGCATAATACTTACATTACCAACAATAACAAATGCTATACCACCTAGTATACCATAAGACATCATTGTTAGTATCATTGACAGGATATGACTAGGTATTACTAAATACCAAAATCCTATCACAGAACCATATACAAACATAGTTCTGCCTAAATGCAATATGCCTCTCATATTACACCCCCTTAGCCATCTGTATGGCCTTTGAAAGAGATTGTGTTCTCTTTACAGGATTATGGGTATCCTTGGCTATGGACATAATTGTCCCAGCACTTGTTAAGTAATGACGAAACTTGTCTGTTTCATTCAATATTCCTACTATGTTCATAATGAACCTCCGAATTAATGATTGTTGTATTATGTGTACTAAAAGACTCTACTAGTACGCTCTATTGTGGTAAGGCTTAAAAGGATAGTACAATACTACCCTTGATAGATTCTGTTGCCACGCTCTATCAGGCGCCGAGTCTTACTCAGGGGTTGTACATCCATTTACCAGGAACCCATAGGGGAAACTGCAGACTTAAATGTAGGCATATATTTCGCCGTAATGGTGGTGATAGCATTATCATCATCATCAGTCTCAGTTTGTGGTTCGAACTCACGTTGTAACGAGTACGAAACATCTTTCTGGTAGATAAAGTCCATACCACTATCTTTGGCGTGGTTGATGAGTTTACTCATCTTAGCCTTTGATAGCGTCTTTGGTATGACTTTACCATCCTCTGGGATGAATGTTATGAGGATAACTCGGTCGTCGTAGACGGGTTTATTATTCTCATCACGCTTATTCTCCCATAGGAAGGACAATCTACCGTTGTTAAGGACTGCTTTACCGTCCTTATCAAGTTTAGGTTGATTGGTCTTAATTCGCACCTTCCCGTTCTTGAACGCGAATGGGACTAATTCAGATGGATTTACACTTGCTTTTGACATATTACTACTCCTTATTAAATTGTATTAACATTGTATTATCGTTTATTTAATCAGTATAGTGATATGGAAAACGAGCCCAAGCGAGCAGGGGCAGGGCTATACCTAGCCCAACTGAACCTCAACCGTCCTGAATTTCAACGGGTAAGCGCAAGCGCACCGTGAATTTCGACGGGGTAGGGTCAATGTATATCACGTACTCAGATTCTAGACCTATTTTTTACAAATGCACTTTTCAACGTAAAAACACCCCCTATACGGCACGATCAGGTAAAGATATAGGTTAAGGTACCATCGGAATATATTTTTCAGTTAAATTGCTATATTGCTTAACTTAAAGATTTTACTTGTAGTATAATGTTAAGCATAACTATATTATATATACCTTCCTGCGGTCATTTACTACTATAGTCTAGTCTATAACCTAAACTTTAGGTACAACAGAACTAAACTATAGTTTTTAACTGTTAAATATATCTGGAGAGTACTATGAACAACAGTAGTAGACTATATAGCAAGTATTCGCATAATGTTATAAAGACCACAACTGTAGGGTCTAAATATGGCGGTAAAGTACCAATTGAGAATAATGTGAGAAGACGACCAAATGTTACCAACAAATAGCGAAATAACGCATAAAAAGCTAAATATAATGATAGCTCTATGGATATTAGATAAAGTTATAATGGCTATACTAATCTGGGGGATATAATGCCAAGATTTGGATCTAGAAGTAAGAAAAACCTAGCTACCTGTGACGAAAGAATACAGAAGGTGCTAAATGAAGTAATTAAACATGT
>Ga0098037_1000249_pt1 | contig 30209 bp, 44 predicted proteins | sample 5_EtaG_FD_75050 | JGI IMG/M metagenome (GOLD analysis project Ga0098037, IMG submission 75050) | Marine viral communities from the Subarctic Pacific Ocean - 5_ETSP_OMZ_AT15132 metaG | ecosystem: Environmental > Aquatic > Marine > Oceanic | place: Pacific Ocean | collected 2015-01-08 | reverse complement strand
CAATACCATAAAGTCCTCATCCACGACAAGTGGTCGGACTTCAAGCATTTGCGGAAATTCTTTTATTGATTTAACTAACTTTTTGAATTTTTGGTCAGTTATAAAACGAGGATTTTCCTCATTTGGTTTGATTACCGAAATGTTTGCCCTTTTTCCCATTCCTTTTTTTATTTATCAATGTACCAATTAATGTTAAATCCAAATATTCCAATGAACACTTGGATAGTATGTTTAAAATCTTTTTCCTCGTTTATGTTCAAAAGGTCATCATTAGAATAATTAAAACCAACCGTGAAACCGTAAAGGGGAAAAAATTCAAGTTCGAACATCTTTAAATTTTTGATAAAGGTAAATATAAAATTTTTTTGACTTGTCATCGTATTCATCTTTAGAATATTTTTTACCCGATGTTTTTTCGATTCCATTTTCACTAAAAATCAATATAAAGTCTTTTCCAATTTGCTTTGGCCAAACATAAATATCTCTTGTAACACACCAATAAAATGCGGTTCTAAATTCTTTTTCATCAACCATAATTAAAAAGGTATATTATCATTAACAATTGTAAATCTTTGTCTGTCTGGATTTATGCTTTTATAGACCCCCCCTTGTCTAAAATCTGGAGCGATCATGAACATTCCTTGTTTTCCGTTTTCTTTTCTTTTGACTTTTTGAACATAAATTTTCACGCCATCAGAATCATAAATTGTTTTTTCTCCGATTGATCGATAAACAGTTAAACAATTATAAGCTTTATTAAAGAAATCACTCGATCCAGAAATATCATACGGAGTTGGAATTTTATAAATATTGTTTTCCATTTCCATTTTTCTTGGGTGAGCAACCAAAAAAACATGAGTATTTGTTTGTTGGCAAAATTGTGTTATTTCTGAAAGCATTTTTCCAACATAAGAATGATCTTTTTGAGCGGAATGATCAAGCATATTCCAAGGATCAATCACACAAATGTTTATACCTTTTTGGAATACGAGTTGCCTAAAATTATCTAAAATGCCCTTTAAAGTCAAATTTTCAATGTCTATTTTAACAAAGAAAAAATGATTTTCAATAAAATTTTTACTTGCATTTAAAGCCTCATTATCACAATTTTTTTCATTTAATTTATTTGCAATTCGTTTGATATGCCCCTCATAAGGAAAAGATTCCGGAGCAAACATTCCGATCCTAAAATCTTGATTTAGAGCAAGGTTACAAGATATTTGATCAATAACATCACTCTTTCCAGAATTAGGGATTCCAGTAACAACAGACCACTCCCCCAGAGCAACATTAAAATAATTATCGCTATCATTAAGCGAGATAGAAAAATTTTTGATTCCATTTTCATTAAAGTTCAAAACATTTTGCCAAATATCTGAAATATTTAAAACTCCCTCAATTGGAAAGCTTTTAGCCTCTTTTATTAAGTTTCTTAATACTTCTGCCCCCTCTTTTACTAAAACCTCATTAGCATCCTTGTATTTATCAAATTCAACGTATTTACAACGATATTGTCCAAACCTCCTTGCCAATTCATTTCTTAAAGATAAACCGGCATCATCATTGTCGGTGCATAATACAATTTCAGTTTTATTTTCAAAATATTCCCAACAATTATCCAAATAATCAAGCCTTTGCGTTCCTTTATTTGCACCATTAGGAACGGAACAAACTGAATATATGCCGGCCTCATGAAGTGACAAAGCATCCATCTCCCCCTCGACAATATATATTTTATCCATTTCCTTGATATTGTCAAGGCCATAAAATATAAGTTCAGCATTGGCTACCATTTTAAAATTTTTCTCGGCATCTCTAAATTTAACATTGATTAATTCGTTTTCCTTGTAATATTTAAAATTAACGGCCTTCCTGTTTTTAGATATTTGAGGGAAAAACTCGGTTGATTCGCCAACTTTCCAATGAACAAGAGTTGCCTCGGATATCCCCCTTTTAGCAAACCAAGATAACATTCTTGGGGATATGTTACTTTTGACATCCGGGGGTTTTATATATTCTTTTTTAGGTTTAAGTTTTACATTGCCAGACCAACCACAATGATGGCAACAATAAAGACCTTTTTCAATATTAATCGAAAGAGGTTTGAGATTTTTCTTTTTTCTTTTGTGACTACACTTGGGACAAATAACTTGTTGTTCGGTATTATTACTTTTTACCTGAATCCCAAGTTCTAGAAATTCATTGATCATAATAATTGTTTTAATAATTCACTCGGTGAATTAGCTTGTTTTAAAAATTTGTTTTGTAATTCATATAATCCAGAAAAGGTTTTAAATTCTGTTTTATCACTTCTTTTTCGAATCGAACCTTTTGGAAAATAATTTGCTAACTTAATAAAATTGTTTTTTGAAATCCAACCACAAATGGTCAAAATATTATTTTTTTGGTTGAATGAGTTAAAAATAAAATGATCGGCTTTATGTTTTAATTGCAGATCAATAAAATTATTAACAAAGTCAGGTTTTGGATCAGTATTACGGCCCATAGTTTTTACATCAATATATTTATGGCCATAGTTTATATCATACCCCCCATCAAATCCATTTGATCCATCTATTTCATCCACTTTAAATAAATCCCGGATCATAATCTCTCCGATCATTCCAATCCTTTGTTGCTCTTTTGTTCCATTAGCTTTTGACCTTTTGCCAAAATCAAAGTTTTCAACAAGTGTTGTTGCTCTTTCAACTATCGATTTGTCAACTTTAAAACTAAACATTTGGATATTTATCGAATTGCATATTTTTCAAATCCTTTCCGAATTTAAATTCAAAATAATCTATGTATTTGATTTTATCTTTATTTAGCTTTCGGAGTTTGTTAACCGTTAAAAGTTGCTCAACCCAAAAAGGGTCTTTTCTCACTCTTTCGACTATAACAAAAACTTTCCTTGGGTGATGGCCATCTAATCTCCAAAGATCATCAATTGTTTTTACCCATTGCTTTTTTTGAATCTTTGTTTTTGGGAGTAATTCATCATCAAATAATTTGTTGAGGTTTAAAAATAAACCTTGTATTTCTTTTGGGAAATCGGTGAAAGATTTTTCTTTTTTAGATTTCACACTATTATTATTTGTATTATTAATATTATTATATATATTATTATAGGCCTTAAACTTTTCTTTAACCCCCCCTTTAACTTTTCTTAAACCCCCCTTAAATATTTCTTTAACCCCTATTAAGTAAATTTTACGCTTTCCCTCATGGTCGGTTTCCGTTCTTAAATAAGCTTGTTCTTTGAGTTGAGATACCCATTTTGATATTGACACTTCACTTACTTTATACAAGTCGGAAAAATATTTATTTGTTGCCCAACAATACCCTTTTTCATTACAAAGAGCAGTTATTTCTCCATAAAGCAATTTCGCATTAGGGGTCAATTTGTCATTATACCGAACATCTGCCGGTATTATAGCATAATAACTTTTATGCATTATTTGCTAAATATCATCGGTTAAATTCTTAATCCTATCGCAAAAAGACCTCAAGTCACTAAATATAGCGGCAAAATTATCAAGAGATATTTTGTCATCATCAAAAAGTTCAAAAAGCACCTCGATGAGCAACTCATATTCCGTTTCGGTCATTTTACCAACATATTCATAAACGATAGGAATTTTTCCTGCGGTTGTATCAGTTCGCCAGATTCTTTGATCCAACTCATTCCAATAAACTTTTTTAAATTCCTTATACATTTTTAAAATATTTATTTATAAAATTACAAGTATCTTCGTAATTATTGAACCATCCTACCTCCCAATTTGCATTTTTAAGCCGTTTTAAGCATCTTTTTTGGCTTTCTGTGGGTTTATTATACCCAACCTTGAGTTCGATCGCTAAACCCCCTTTATTTTCATTTTTAGAAAAACAAAGAATGTCAGGCACTCCGGCGACCCCTCCAAGGTGTTTAAATTTAAATCTCTCAAAGGGTGATCTTTTACCCTCATTAGGGACATGAATTACAAAAGCGTTTGGATAATTAATCTTAAAATAAGTGATCACCGAATTTTGCAAATGATCCTCTTTTGTTAGATATTTATGAAATGGGTTTCTCATAATATTTTTGAATTGGCTTTAAATTCTTTAAAATTATTTCTGTTCTAACAAATCCGCTTTCGATAAATGTTTTTTCTTGTTTTAATTCAGTTAATAATTCTAAATATAAATTAATCAATTCCGGCTCTTGTTTAAATTCAAGAATATTTTCAAACATTTGCAGACCATAAAGAACAGTTGAATGATCTTTTTTAATTGATTTTCCAATTGAAGATAGAGTGAAATGAGGGTTTAAATCTTTTGCCAATCTCATGAACAAAAAACGCCCATAAGCATATTCTCTTGGCCTTTTTTTATTTTTTATGTCAATACCCAACGATTCATTTACTTTGTTTATAATGTATGATAATTCCATAATTTTTAAATTAATATTATTCCATTCTCTGTTTGATCATCAGAAACATAACCTGAAACAATACCCGTTTCCAAGTACAATTTCCATAAATCAAGAGCCTTTTGATAGGCCAAACGACCTCTTTCAATTGTTTCATCTTTAAGCGAATAAACTTGAACTGAAAACGGGTGATTAGTTTCAACGGCAACAAATCTAAATTTTGCCGGATCATATCCCAAAGCATCCGAATAAAAACACGCTTGTAAATGATAATTATATTTATAAATGTCCCTCCCAAATGCCTTGGGTGAATTATCTTGACAAGTTTTGACATCACCAATGAAATCCTTTCCAATGACATCCGGGCGAACCCTTACATCGATTCCGTTAAATTTACCATAATGGCTGATTTCAACATCACCATCGCAAGATTCCCGAGCCAAATCATTTGACTTAAAGTTTACTATTATTTTGTCAATAATAAACATTTCATCTTGTTTTAATAATTTGCGACCTTTTGCAAGTTTTTCATGTTGCTTTAATTGTTCTTTGTCGGCCTTATATCTTAAATCAAGTTTTGGGAGTATATAATAATCATTATAAAACTTGTCATTTCCCTCTAATAAAATAGTATGAACGGCAGTTCCAAGTTCCATTGATTTACTCGAAAAAGGTAGTTGTTCTAAAAAATGTTTTACCGATTTTTTATATATAGTTTTTAATCCAGATGCGCTAATACTATCCTTTGAATGATACTGTTCATTTGTATCTTGTACTTTTTGCATAAAATTTTAATTGTTTTATTTTGATTTTAAAATTATAATTTCAGCTTCTAGACGATTGATTTTGTCTTGAAGATGAGCATTTTGTGACTCAAACATAAAAGATTTATTTTTTTCAATGGCTAAATATTCAATCAACTTATTTATCCTTTCAATCATAAATTCTTTGTCATGCTCATGAGTGTCATCGTAAATTATGTTTTCCATAACAAAAAAGGGGGACATCCGCCCCCCCATGATATTTAATTAAAAAGGTAAATCATCTGATTTTTTAGCCTCATTGTTTTGAGGGGATGCATCTGGTGTCCATGTGTTTAACTCAACATAGAAAGAGCCTTTTTGACTTTTTAGAATATCTAAATTTACCCATCCATTTTTTTGTTTTTCTTGTAAAAATTTGATGGCATCATCAACTTTTATTGAAAGATTTCCGATCACAAAATCGGGAGCGGAATCTCTCTTTTTAAATGAAAATCCATTTGCGAAAATTTTGTTATTACTCATAATTATAATTTTTAAATATTAAACTTTGATTTGATTTCTTTTTTAAACTCATCTTTCATTTGAAAGTTTTGTAAAACCGCCTCGGCTTGTTTTTTTGTTCCTTTCAATGTCGATTTTAATTGTTGATCTGTAAGAAATGGTTTTTGATTAGTTACGGCGTTTTTAACTTCATCAGCCGATGAAATAGCCGTATCAATTCCAATTCCTAAATAACCAAGCGCACGACCAAGAGCCGAGGTGAATCCATTCTCTAAAAATGAAGTTTTATTTATATAGGATGAATCTCTATACTCTTGAGCATGAGCCGAAACAATAGGATTTCCATCATTATCAAATATTGTGACTTTAAATATTCCCTCTTTTTCATTTATGTCAATCAATTTCTCATTGATACGCCATCCAGAATAATTTTTATCAACTCTAAAATATTTAAGCCTTTCATTGACTGTAATGTAATCCTTACCTTTAATGTTTATTGTTTTCATTGTTCTAATACATTAAAATTTAATTTTTTTAAATTTTTAAGATTCTCAATTGTAAATAATTCAGGATTTTTAATCCTTTTAATAAGCGTTGGCTTGGAAATACCAAGTTTTTTTGAAACTATTGCAAAGCTCAAATCCTTGCGAATAAGCTCAATTCTAAATTCTTTTAAGTTACTATCCATATAATATATTTTTTTACAAATATAAAATTATTTATTGCTAAACAAAAATATTTAAACAAAAAAAACCCCTATCAAATCGAAATCATCAAGGGGTCAGCAAACAAAAAAGAACTTTTTGCTACTTAAATTTTGATTGGTAAATTGAACTTACATCGTTGTTTTGATTAGGAGTGTGAAGTTGTAACTCATATTCATTTGATTTCATACGATGGGTCATAGCATCAATATAACTTGAAACAGATTCTTGAAATATATCACTCCCAAAATCCAAATAAATTTTATTATGCATTGAAATATGATCAAGGGCGGTGTTATAAAATGTTCCCTCATATCTTGAGGTAAATTCTCGATTGTCATTTAAAACCTCTTGAGTAATGATTTGTTCAAGTTTTTTGTCGGCGGTATCTCTTGGCCTTCTAAATGTTCCAGAAATTTTACCATTGAAATAATCACTATCACTTAAATCATTTGATAGGATTTGTTTTTCCATTATGATTTCCCCGGTTATAGTTTTATCGCCATCCGGGATTTTTCTTTCAATTATATATTCAGAGGAATCCGTTTGATTTACCTCGGCAATATATGCATTGTCAATATATGAACTATCATAAGTACCGGAATCTGAAATTTGTTCAGGCAAGAAAATAAATACACGAATCTCAACATCATCATCATTGTTTGCAATAATTAGTGGATTCATTTTAAAAACAAGCTTTGCCCATTTATTGATTGTTTCGGTTGTTCTTTCAATTTGAGTGGTTGTTGATTGCCATTCATTTGTTTCAAAATTATAATAATAATTTGTTGATGATGAATCAATTGCTTCTATTTTAACCCTCCAATTATATTTGGCAGATGATCCGCTTGTTTTAATATAATAACTATAAGCAAACTCCAATTCCGCCTTACTTCTTGTAATACATGAATCTGGTTCGGAGTTTGTGAAAAATGTTGTAATTGGGGCACCAAATAAATTTGTTGTTTTAAGATATTTATTTCCAGACAATGCTTTTACATCACTATTTAAATCACGAGCAACATTTCCACCCCCTAAAATAAAGGCCCATCCATTCGCAGTTATAAACTTAATTGCCGTAAAGTTTGGGTTTTCATTTTTAATGTTGATTTTATTTATTCGAATAGGTAAAACAACTCTTTTAATTGGCTTTTCAAAGCTTTTCATAAAAGAATTATGCAAAGGAATTAATTGTCTTGGAGTTGAAAATAAAACATTTTTATCCTCATTAGTTTTATAAGTACCCTCCGAACTGTAAACCTTGTAATTAATTTGTTCGGCTCCTGTTTTTAATTTTTCCTTTTGATAATTTTTAAGTATTGACATTTTTTATCGGTATAAATAATTCAACGGTGAATTGTAATCATCCGTTGATGAAAATTCTTGAGTTATTATAAGGCTATCCAAAACATTTCCTTGATCATCTTTTGCAAATATTGTCGCAGTCCTACCGGCTGGTCTATCCTTATTTGGTTTCCAAGTTGCATTGAAATCGTTTCCTGTCGCTCCACTTGCGGTAAAAGTAAATGTTTTCAAATATCCATAACTTGTGAATGATGTTGGAGATGATTGATTTAATTGCAACCAATCCGAGTTTTGACTGATTGTTACTCTGCCACTATGGGTGACTCTAATTCTTAAACTCCCGGCGTTTGCATCAACCTTGGCCGGCCCACCGGGAAAAAATTGTGCGCTTGATGCTTGGACAGTTGATCCGCCCGGTCCCCCTGATAAAACAAGCGTAACGGTTTGATCCTCACTGCCAATCCGACCATCAACTCCAATTGTGTAGTCTTTATATTCATAATCTGGATTAATATTTTGCAATAATAAAGATGAACTAAAAAAACTATCGGAAACAATAATTCCATCGGGGGGTGAATAACTTCCAGATATCAATCCTGAAACATCACTCGCCCTTGCAAATTCCCTTGTCCCGGTTGCCGTAAGCTTTACATTTCCGGCAAAACTCGAATTTTTCAATCCACTAAAAACAAGTTGAGTTTTATCAATTGTCGTGTTGGATGTATTGTTTGTTATATTTACAGTTGTTGTGAATTGTTTTTCATTTGGTGATCCTCCAAGATGTAAATAATTTGTTTGTGGAAATGTTGGTATTGTTCCTGAAACGGTGATTTTTATGTCTGATCCAAGAAAAGCTTTTGTAGTTGTATGAACTTCAGTTGAAAACTCTGCTTTTGTAAACCTGCAAACCGCCGATACTTGATCTAAACTTGTAAACTCATAATCTGCATAAAAAGTAAAAGGTCTTAAAAAAACATCAAAAGAAAAAGGATCCCCAACTTGTGATGCAGTATATTGTATCTGTTGTTTCACCGGAGAAAATATAATATTACTTGTATTTGAATGCAAAACTAATAAAGTAAATACCCCTCCAATTGCACCGGGTTGAGGTGTTGGAGGTGTTCCGATTGTGAGTGTTTTTGTATCAGTATCGGATCCGGTAGAATTAATTCCTGTAAAAGAAATTGTTTGGTTATTATATGACAAAAGCGGCGTAAAACTGATTTTTGGAACTCGGCGATTATCTGTTTGAGTTGATCCATCGGGCAAAGTCCATGTGCCACTTACCAAATCACTTCCCAAATTGCTTACAAAAAAATGAAACAATCCATCGGTGTTTGCAGTTGTACGGCCATTAATTAGTAAATCCGGAGCCGTAACGGGCAAAACAATATCTTGTTCCTCACCGAATGTAATACTTGCATTGTCATCAATTAAACTATCCGCTCCAGATGGACAAACCGTTTGTTGATCAATTGTATTGTCTATAAGATTTGAATTGCTTATTATATACCAACAACCATAGGACTGAAAAATCCTTGAATTTGTCAATCTCAATATAAATTCCAAAACCTCTTTACAGTTTCTAAAATCTAAATTTTGATTGTAAAGGGGAATGTCATTTATTGTTATATCATGAAAAATAGTTGATTGCTCGGTTAAAGAAAATTTATCACTTATTGTGTCAGTTGATGAATCAAACTTTCTTATGTCATTGGCAATCTTTAAATCAAATCGATGACCTGTTTTCTTGAGTATTTCTAAAAGATAATAAAAGAGTGTTTTTGTTGGATCAAGAAATTCCGTTGCGGTTTCAAAGAAATTGTTTTTAAATGGACTAGGAGCATCAAAACCCTCAATAGTACCAAGTCCGTCAATCGCCTCCAAAGTTACTTCATAAGGAGTTGTAGTCATTGACTCTTGCCAACGATCCACCACAATAAATCCCGACCAATAAGGCTCCCAAAATAAAGCTTTTCCAAATTCGGCATCATAATTGATTTTGACCAAATCCGGCCTTAATTCAAGTTCTTCATAAACATCACCGGCAGAATTATAATAATAAATATCAACTCGATATTCCCTTTCATCGGTTTTGTAAAAATCATCAAATTCAGAAAAATCGGTAATTAATAAATTAAGCTTACACCTTGAGCCTCTAATGGGTGAATAAATATCATCATCGGAATCCCATATTACTTCAACGGGATTGTCTGTTCCAACAAGATTGAAAACATCGCCATCATAATTTTTTTTTAATATTTGAACAAGAACCGGTCTATTGTTTTGATCGGAAAAATAAAGCTCAAATTTAGGATTCCATGTATTTAAAAATTTTAACATTATAAAATTCTATTTCTTTGTTTATTTGCTCTTTGTAATGCAACGACCAAATCTTGACCTTTTAATCTGAATTCGCCCGTAACATTTACATTGTTTGATCCTCCATTATTTATCATTGAATTAAGTCGATCAAGTGGAGCGACCACCTCGGGATTTGATCTTGCCCCTGTATATTCTCCAATTAACCCCATTGTAGGGCCGGAAACAATTCCTCCATCGGCAAATGCTCTCGGCCCCTCATTTTGCATTTTACCGGCTAAACCTTTTAAAACTGCACCGGCGGCAATAGCCGCAAGACCGGCGGCAACTCCGACAATTGGAATTGCGAATGTGGTAGCTAATTTAGAGGCTAAAACTGCGGCAGTTCCCATTTGAATTAAAATATCTCCTAAAGATTGTAAAATGATTTTGCCTATTGCTTTGAAAACATTGCCTCCCTCAACTAAAGCAGTTCCAAAAGCTTGAGCCCCCGCTAATGCTATTCCGCTAAAATCAACAAATATTTTTTTAGAAACCTCTGTGGATGTTTTTTTCAAATCTTTAAAAGCATCCTCTGCCACTTTTACTTTTTTACCAATGCCCTTTAATCCAAAAACTGCTTTTTGGCCATCAAATTCAAATGTTTTCATTATTTTATTGACCGGCTCAACTTTTTGTCTTACGTTGTCGGCCTCATTACCCATTCCTTTAAATGCATCCGCAAAAACATCAATCTCTGGTATTGTTTGATCAACACTCTTTTTGAAATCTTTAATTTCTTTATTTAGCTTAATCTGTTGTTTTGTGGCATTGTGTTCATTTTTAGCAATGGTTTTGGCTTGTAAAGCGAAAAACTTTGCCGGATTACCGGCTGACTTTATGACATTTAAGAATGTAGTCATCCTACCAACTAAAGGATTCATCCTATGCAAAACCTCAATTAATGCCACACCTAAAGCCGTTACGGCAGTAACTAATAAACCAATTGGATTTGCCGCAATGGCGACTCCTAATGAGATAAATGATCTTGTAATTAATGGGACAACCGTTAAAAGAGATTTAAATCCTTTCAACATAATTCCTAAACCTTTAGACATTGAACCAATTAAAATTGATAACGGCCCTAATGAGGCAAGTAATCCTCCAAAAATTAAAGTCAATTTTCTTGTTTCTGGAGATAGATTTTTAAGCGTATCAGCTAAACTCGATAATTTTTTTAGCATTCGAGTTAATAAGGGTAATATAATTTCACCAAACTTGGCAAAAGTAATATTTAATTGATCTCTAAATGTAGATAATTGACCGGCAAAAGTTTGAGATAATCGTTCCATCCCATTGTTAAATTTGCCTCCCTCTGCCGTTGCATTTCTAAAAGCTTTTATTAATAACTCAAAAGTTATTTGACCTTGAGAGGCCATTTCTCTTAATTGACCAACATTTTTACCCGTAACATCAGAAAGCATTCCATATAATGGAACCGCATTATTTATAAATTGATTTATATCTTGGGTCATTACTCTACCGGCACCGGCACTTTGTCCAAATGCCCTTGCAATGTTTTCAAGGCTACCTCCAGAAACGGCGGCAATATCACCAAGCAATTTTAATGATTCAAAAGCTTGATCGGCATTCAATCCAAATCCCATCAACATATTATTTACATTGACAAGATCGGGTAATTGGAATGGTGTTCTTGCAGAAAACTTAACAAGCTTTTCAAAAACTTTTCGACCCTTGTCGGCAGTACCTGTTAAAACCTCCAATGTTGTTCTTAATCTTTGGAAATCACTTGCGGATTTAACGGCCATAGTTCCAGCGGCTAATATTGGAGCAGTTAATTTTAAAGATAGATTTTTCCCTATTGTATTTAATCGACTGCCAAAATTTGACAGTTGATTAGATGCTTTATTTAATCCGGCATTTAATTTTTTAACATCTGCCGAAATTAATACCCTTAAATGTTCTTGATTTACCATATTACAAAAATACAAAAAAAAAGAGGGTTAAATCTTAACCCCCATTGATCTTACTTTGTTTAAAAATGTTTTAAATCCCTCTGGCGTTGATCTTGGTTTACTCGGCTTTAAATACTTATCCTGTGGCAATGGAAATAGTTTCTCCGGCTTAATCATTTGGCTTTTCTTTTGACAATTCACATTGTGAACCATTGTGGCCAAATATCTGGTTTGTTCCCATTGGATATTTAATTTGATTGTATGTGATTCACCCAAGCGTTGATTTTCAGACCAAGTAAGCCTCCAAAAGTCATTGGGATTTATGCCGACTTGCCCGATATAGTAATCAAGTAATTTATCCCAATTTAGGGGGTCGGCCTCTGCTTTCCCTCGGGTTCAGCATTTCGTTCAATGCCCATATTTAGACTTGAACCTAAAATCTTGGATTCAGTCATTGCATTGACAATCTTTGTAAGTTCTTCGGCATCAATATCCTCAAGCCATGCACCGACTTTAAATTCATTATAATCAATTTTATTTCCCTCCTCTTGATCGTATGCCAAAAGACCGGAATAGATTAATGATCGAATGCTTTTAATTGAAATACCGTTTTCAAACACCTCTCCCAACTTGTCAAGCGATATGCCTAACAGGTCGGTGAAGTTTGCCCAAAAGTTCATGGAAAAATGTAATGTACGATTTTTTCCGCCTATTTTTAAGGAATAGTAACCCCTTTTTTTGTTTGCCATTATTTTAAGAATTTAACTCTTATGAGTTGGTTGACTTAACAATCGATCCGGTTGTTGTAATTGAGCCGCTATAACTAACGGGTGATTCCATCTCTGCGCTCATTTCCACACTTGAGAGAAATCCCTCGACTGTAAAAACTTCATCGCCACTTACGGCAGTTCCAAAAATGCAAGTAAGTTGAGTTCCGGCGATTAAATAATCAGCGAGTTCAATTGCGTTTGCGGTGTCATCATAGGCAACAAGTCCATCAAAAGAAATCTCGCCAGATTTAACACCGGCAATCACTTCTTGAAAACCACTTGAATCCTTTGTTGTTGCCTCTGGTAAATCAGCATTAAAAGTCATTGAACAACTTGTCGTGTGTCCGAGTGTTGCTCCCTCTATCTTTAGAATTAAATTAGTTCCTGAAAAAACTCCTGTTGTTGCCATTTATTTAAATTTTATACAAATATAGTGATTTTAATTTTTTCAGATATCTTCAAATCATCCATTATTTAAAAGCCATATAAATAAAAACTTTATCAAGACCGTTCTTTGATGCACTTGATGTTTTTAATTGAAAACCATCAGAATTTAAATCCATTATAGTTTCACCAGTATATTCCTGACCACTGCTATCTGCATCTAATCTTCCTGAATTTGGATTTGTAGTGTCTCTTTTGTTGTCAATAATTATCCAATTAGATGTCTGGTCAGTGCCTTTAATCATAACAAAACTTGGTGCAAAATCTAAAGTAACAGTAGTACCTGTTGAATTACCATTCCCGGTATATGTCCCAATAGAACTATATTTTGCAACTGAATGCCAACAGTACATTATTACCTTATTAGATGTGCTCGAAACAAAACTGCCAGGTCTTATGCCTGCAACAGTAGAAGTCATCCCTGCACCCCACATCGTAGAAGAACTTGCAACATCATCGTCTGTGTTTAATTTTAAATTTTGTGAAGTAGATGTAACTCCGTTTACGAAAACATACCAATTATCAGATACATCTGTATTTTTTAATATTACGAGTTCAGGTGCAGAAGATAGTCCGTGTCCAACTGTTTCAGCACTTGAAGATATACTGCCTGACCAATTTACAATACTAAACCCTGCTTCTGTATTAGCACTAACATCTGATGCAATAGAAGGTGTAGAGCCTGTAATTGAATTTACTCCAATATTGACTGCATCGCCACCGCCTTTCCAAGTCCAAGCTACATAGTCTTTATTATTTGCGTTTGTATGATTACCTGAACCTGCATTTACAAAAAAACCATTTGCTTCAAAGGTTGATAAAAAACCGAATTGACCAAATTGCCCTAAATACCCTGTGTTGTCAGGATACAAGTTTTTTGACTGACCTTCACCATTTACTGTATCTTGTAAACTATGAGATGCGCCTACTGTTCTTCCCTTAATCCAAACCAAGCCACCATCCCCACCATCATTAACGTCTAAATCAAACCCTACATTTGAAATATATTGAGTTCCACCATTCCCCCCATACAATACAGTCTTAAAGTTAGATGTATCTGTTTCAGGTTTTTCGTTGTAAAGTTGGGTAATTTGACTACTCGAAAGTGCGGTTGAAAATATGCGTACTTGGTCTATTTTTCCATTCCAATATCTAAAAGGCCCACCTGGATTTTGATAACCTAATGATAAATTACTCCCTGAAAAAATATTTGGTGTATTTGGTGTGAGCGATGTCAATTGCACTTCAGGTGTGCTATTGCCGTCTAAAAATAGTTTTAAAGTTCCAGCACTATAATCAAAAACAACCGCTACAAAGTGCCAATTTCCATCCCCTACATTTGTACTTCCATCGGTACCTGCACTACCACTTGTTAAATAATTATGACCTAATCGCAAAACATTTCCTGCATCTTTAAACAATGCCCATCCACCATTATTAGCGGTTGTACTACCATTCCAAGCATTTACTATTGTCTGTTGACTTCCAGATGTATCACTTGTATTAAACCAGCAAGTAAAACTTGAATCGGCTGTACTGTTTGCAGGTAGTATGGAAGGTAAATCAAGTTTACTACTACTCCCATTAAACACCGCAGCTTGACCAAAGCGTCCGAACCTGTACTCAACACCCCCTGCTTCAGTACCATCTGCCGTACCTTTTGAATCCTCTGCTGAATTATTTAATTTGTAATATGCAGCATTTGTAACAGGGTACTCACTATCAGTTGTAGTTGCAGTATGTACACAAGCGGTTTCTGCGTATAGGGTGCCAACTTCTGTTGGATTTAACGTTTTTGAAAATACCCTTACTTGGTCGATAGTACCGCTAAATTCATCATAAGTAGTATTGGTAGTATAGTCTTGTAAAATATAAGCACCTAACGAAGCTGTAAGCGTTTGACTTGCACTATAACTTAATGTAGCTGAATGTGTAGAATCTAACGAACCATTTATATATATTTTTGTTTGTGAACCTGTATAAGAAACAGCAATGTGAGTAAAAGTATTTAAGGATATTGAACCTGTTGAATAAACAGCTGTGCTGGATGGGTAGTGCTGAACAAATATTTTATCAGAACTACCATCATTCCTTACGCTTATTATAATTCCGTGAAATTGTTGACCATTAACATAGCTTGTATTACCATATATTGTTTTAACACTTGTATTTGAAACATTTGGATTAATCCAAGCTGAAATGGTTGCATCTGTGTATTTAAAAATATTAGTACCTAATTCTATAAATTGGTCTGTACCATTAAATCTCGCACCTGTATTTATTTTACCCGAAACTCCGAAATTGACTCCATTGTAAGGCTCACCATTAAAGTTGCCACTTGCTTCCGAAGAATCATAGTCCAAAGAATATAATGCTACACCACTTGAATCGCCAAAAATATCAGTAGTTTCAGTATTACAAACCGCAACGCCACCTGTATTAATTAATCTTTTGCCTAAAGCCATATTTATTCTTTTTCAGATGGAGGGAAAAATTTTACGTTGTATTGCAATGCGGTCTTGTAGGATTTTTTAGCATTTACTTCAGCTTCCAATCTATCGGCTTCTGCTAAAATCTCTGCTCTTTTTGTTGCAACATCCGAATTAATAGCAATGTCCCTCTCTGCTTTTCTTATAATTTGCCAATCTGTAGGCTCTAACATTTTACCTGCTTTAGATTTTATCTCTGCAATCTTACTCGCTTTGATGTCGTCTATCTTATACCTTTTTTCTTTTTCGCCTGTTGGTTCGCCATCCTCTCCAATAATATCTACCTCTTTATTAAAGTCTATGTCAGTAACATCATAGGTTACTATCTTCTTCTTTTCGTCAAAGTATAGACCTCCTTTAGTTTGGGTTTGCTTATCATAGCTTGGTCTAACAACATCGTAAAAACCATTTTCAATTAAAACCTCATCCGTTGCTTTCCTAAAGTTTAAAATATTATTCCAAACATTTGGAAGGGTTTTATAAATTGCAATACCACCATTTTTTACTAATGCTTTCATATTAACTTGATATTTGTGAGATTGTGTACCACGCCTCTGTTGTGGAAATAAATTTTATTTGAATGAAGTTTTTTGTTGAACTGGTGTCATCATAAGTACCACTTATAAGATTATAAGTTGCTGATGAACCATTTACAGTCCCTAAAGTTAAAGTGTAAGAACTGCCCCCTCCAGTAACAACTAATGTTTTTAAATCCCCTATAATAACATTTGTAAAATTTAAAGTTGCTGAATGTCCAGCTGTTAATGTGAATACATCAGCAGAAGATGTGTCAACGGTTATGGATGCGGCGGATATTAAGGAACTGCTTGATGTATATTCATCCCCTAAAACTCCGCTTGTTACTTTTGTTAATGCCATTTTTTATTTTTTACAAAGTTAAGATATTTTTAAATGAGTTACCTCGATATTTCCTGTTCCCGTTGCCGGGGCGGTTGTAAATGTTAATGTTGTTGTTGTTACTGAATAATTTGCTTTTGCTTGATAAACCCCATCAATGTAAATTTGCAAATTATTTTTATTTGCCGGTTCAGTTGACAATGTGAATGTCGTGGTTGATCCATCGCCATCAAAACTATCAATCTCAATATTAGGAGTTCCATTAAGTGCAACAAAATGCATAAATTCAACGCTTGATCCATTTGGAGGAGCAGTTGAGAAAGTCACCGTATTGGATGATGTACTATAATTAGATTTTGATTGATAAACTCCATTGACATAAATCTGAACGTTGTTTTCACTTGCAATCGTGTTTGGCAAAGTAAAAGCAGTTGTTGATCCATCTCCTGTTGAGGTTGTTGTGACTACATTTGTAGATCCCCCTGACCCTGTGGCAGTTGATGCAACTGTAATATTATCACCGCTTGGTGTCAATGTAATATTTGATCCGGCAACAAGAGTAACGTCATCGGTAGTTGAATCCGATCCGGTCAATCTTATTATTGCATTATCACCAGAATCAACCGCACTTACGGAGTAAGTTGTATTATTGTCGGTAATATTATTGAATTGAGTTTGAATGGCGGAAGTCACTCCCGATAAATATCCAAGTTCAGTATCTGTAACAGATGAAACGGCCACCTTTCCCGATGAGTTTGAAATTAATGCTCTTGATACGGTCAAATCACTTGATGTGATAGTTGTTGCCGCTCCGGTTATTGTCGCTTGTTTTCCGTTTATTAAATTGGTAATTGTAGTATTAAAATCCGGGTCATCATTTAAAGCCGCCGCAATCTCATTTAATGTATCAAGTGTCCCGGGAGCGGAATCAATTAAATTTGTGATTTGAGTATTAACATAATTTTCGGATGCGATAAATTTATATCCGGTGTCAAAATACTCAAGTTTTGAATCCGTTGTATTATATCTAATTATTCCGGCTTGACCGGTTGGTTGTTGAGCAGTCGATCCATTGGGTAAACGGAAAGCATCTGTATTTCCTCCGGCGTCAACGGTGAAATCTGGTGTTGAACTAAAACCTAATTGACCACCCGTATTAATAAAAATATCGAGATCATTTCCATTACCATCGGTTAACTCTTTCCCCGTTGCATCAACCTCGGCATTATCTGTTGTTTTTATGAATCCGAGATAGGTGTCTTTTATCCTTTGACCGGTTAGTGTATTACCCATTTTTTAATTTTTACAAATTTAGTGATTTTTTATTCTTCATTCCATAAGGCATTTTCGTTTTCCCATTTTGTGTTTCTATTTTGCCATAAAAAATTTCTAATTTTTTTTAGAATTAATTTTCTAAACCTCCCGGCTTTGGGTTGTATGGTTTTTTTTAAACTTAACATTATTCCGGAACATGGCGTAAATAGCAAATTATGTGACCCTTTGTGAGTGTTATGTCTGTAAAATTCCCATAAATAATTTGTCCATCCAAAAGATCATAATCAGTTAATGTTGTATCACCTGCCGGGGTGTCATTAGTAGCATCAAAAGTCGCTGAAGTAATACATTCTATCATGCAAAAATATTCCCCAGTTGGAGTTGATAAATTGACATCGCCTTTGATAAGCGTTCTCATTCCAAAGTCACCGAAACTCATTCGATGGAAATTATTAGCCGAATATAAATCTCTTGTTGCCATAACTATTTTCTTTTTCCTTGACCTTTATACTTTTTTTTCCAACCCCTTTGTCCTTTACTCGCATTTTTAGAATGAACGCCCGGTCGTTTCTTTTTAGCTTTAAAAATAAAATTAGATATTATTTTCGCCATTATTGATGTAATTTATTACCAAATATTTTCTCGGCTCCACGACTTCCAAAATAAGCGGTGTAAATAATCCCCCCAAGGCTTGTAAGTGGAGTAATATCGTATTTAAAAAAGAACCCTCCGATAATTGCTAAAGTAATAAACAAAAGAATCAATGGCCTAATGTTGGAAGTCAGAAAATAACCGCTCCTGCTATCCGCAACCCACCTTTTGGTGATGCCATCAAGTTCCGCTCTTTCTAATCGTAATTTTTCAATAGCCAGTTGCTTGTCATTTTCAGACATATCCGATCCACCAATGATTGCCTCAATTACACTTCCAACGGGCGTATCATTTGCGATTTTACCAACAATGGATGGAATCTTATTCAATAAGAATTTTCCAACATTTGTGTCCTTAAAACGCTTTTTTGACATAAGAATTAGAAAAATATATAATTTATCTTTTTATTTTTTTTGATTGCTTTAAAAACATTACCTCGATTGGCGTTTTCGCTTATATATGAAACATGAATCCAATCGGGATTTTCATCATCACCAAATTCCCAAATTAATTGATCAAAATTTAAATTTTCTTTTATATAATAAAACAGATCAGAATTTGTTTTTTCACCAAGTGAATCAATATCGATGGCCTGACCCTTTGTGTGTTGGCTTGTCGCTTTTGATTTAAGTTTCAAACAAAGTTCAGGTGAACGGAAAAAACTATTTACACGAATAGGGTGTCCGGCCCAAACTCTCAATGGATCAAAAACATTCTTGGCCAATTTTTTCATCTCTTGAATTTGATTCTCATTGGGAGAATTTTCAATCTCGTGCTTTTCTGCCGTTTTACTTTTTACGGCCTCATGCCATGAAATGTATTTGCTTATAAATCGCATTTGTCATCACATTTTAAAGTTTTATTTAAAAGCAATCTATCAATTGTATCATCTTGTAATTTTATGACCATTGCCTCAAGATTATCTTTTTGACTAACCAAAAGATCAATTTTCGTTTCAAGATTTGAGATTTTCTTTTTTGCCGCCTCCAAATCATCTGGATTTCTCCCGGTGATTGTGGAAATAATCATTGTTAAACTTGCGGCGATCATACCAATTAGAGTATTAATAATTTGAGCGTTTTCATCTGGAATAGAATATTTCGTCAAATAGGCTAATATCCCAACAATTAGAAAAAAAACCATCATTGCTCCGGAAAAGTGACGAATTTCTTTGGCGACTCCATTTGTAGGAAGTTTCATTTTTTTAAAATTTTTATAATTTGGATTATAGTAAAAGTTAGGGTTGCAGTTAAAACAAAAAATTGCATTATAGGATTTACTTCCGACACACTAACTGCAAATGCACCGATGTTTAAACCATAAACTCCGAAAATTTTTAAGTCATCCATTAGCTTGTTTTTTCAATTCTATTAGATATTTCAATAATTGCTCGGAAATAAGTTTTATCATCCTCAATATCCTCAAAATATCGAATCCTTTCGATTGTGGTTGTATATACATTAAAATTATCGGCTGATAAATCAACGTTTGTTCTTGTTCTTATTATTTGAAGTATTGCATCGACAATAAGATTTAGTTGATGCTCACCCCCATCATCTCCATCAAAACCGGTTATGGCCTCAATCCTTGTTTTATACTCGCCATTAAATGAAGATTGATTTTGATCAATTTCATCCATTTGATATGAATATATCTTTACAAAGGGAGTTGCTGATCCAATTGGAATTCGGTTATAAATCGGAACAGTTGACCCGGATATAGTAATTTGATTGGTCAACGCATCAATGAATTTTTTTCTTAAATGATGGAAAATTTCGTTCATTATTTTTTTAGTTGTTTTCTAATTCCTTTGATAATGTTCATTATCATCACCCTTAAATTCTTTTCAATATTTGGGTAAAAATATGGTTTCCCTTTTCGATGTCTTGATCCAAATTCTTGAACAAGAGCATAATCAAAATTATTTTCGGCAAGAGCAATTGATTCGACTTGAGCAGTTAGATTGTCAACCATAAAACCTTTAACTTCTTGCCTCAAGTTTCCGGTATCAACCGGGGCATCTCTTTTAATATCATTTTGAGATTCAGTTGCAAAATATTTTAAATTAGGATTCAAAACTTTTGCATCCAATCTTTTAAGAGAATTTAGTTTTCCTAAAATCCGATTAATATCCCCCCTGTTTGGCTCAAATTTAGTCATTACGCAAATTTAGTCGCTGAAATTTTTACATATTGATCCTCTTGGCTCTCATAAATATTATTGATTTTATAATCGCCCGTTTGACCTTGGATTTGAATCACATCGTTTGCTAAAATATATTGATCTGCGGTTTTAGTTCTAACAATTATTTCAACCTCAACATATCTACCAGAAACGAAATCGGTTTTTTGAATCTCACCTTTCAACTCGGTTACTCTTGCCCAAATTGTTGCAATTGTCGAAAGGGTTGATGTTGTTCCACCAAAGCCATCATCGGATTTTGATTGTCGTTTGATTATGATCCTATTGTTTAATTTGCCCGAATCCATTAAATAAACATATTTTTAAAGGAATTTAATATTTGAGTTACCTCTGTGGGTACTTTGACAAAAGAAACGCCCTGTAAAACGATGAAATCGGCTCTATTGTCATAATAAGTTGAAACAAGTTGCAAAATAGCTTGTTGCAATAGGCCATTATCCATTCCAAGGGTTGAATAACTTACTTTTATGTCTTGCGCCGGTAATTGATCAAGTTCAATGATTTCATCATAAAGGCCATAGGTATCATATTCAGCCGCTGATGCCTCAATGGTTACGCTTGAAATTGAATTTAAAGGACTGAATGGAATACTAAAGCGATTGTTGGCTTCTTCCAGATAATATTGCCGAGATTTAGCAACAATATCTTTTCCGATATAATTCTCGCACCAAATTCGTGCCTGTTCAATCATTGTCCCAATGAGGGTGTCATCATCTGATGTATCAACTCTCATGTAAGCTTTAGCGTCGGCCACACTTACAATTTCTGTCCCCGTTGTGGAAACAATTTTTTCGCTTGGCATTTTTTACTTTTTTTTAGTAGTTCTTTTTTTTACGCTTTTGTTTTCCTTTGTTTGTTTTGCGGCTTTTTCCTCTTTTTGCTCAATTCCGATACCTTTTTCGATATAGTGCTTGGAAGTTTTTTGATCCAAATCATGAACCTCTCCAACGTATCGCCAACCTTTTGAAGTATATACATCTTTTAAAATTTTAATTTTCATAATTTTTAATTTACTACAAAGATAAAAAAATTGCGCCACCCATTTGAGTAGCGCAACATTTACAAAACAATAAAACAATTATTATGATAAGGACAAACCAAAACCTTACCCAATTACAAATTTATTAAAATAATTTTTATACTTACCCTCGGGATGTAAAACAACTGTATTTTGATTTTGATTTCTTAAAAAGAAAAATCCTTTAAAATAATCCACCCAAATTGCTATGAAATCAATCTCGGATTTCGAATAGGTTCTATGCCTAGAAATATTTACATGGATCCCGTTTTTATTTTTAGAAGGTTTTTTTTTAGTGCCTTTCACTTGTATTTTATAAAGGTTGTTATTTATTTCAGCAATCATATCGTATGTACTTGAATTATTTAATGGCATTGAAACATAGTGTCCATGTTCCATCAATGCCGTTGCTATTTTATACTCACACAAATAGCCAATTGCATTAGAATCCATGGAATAAAGTTAATAAAAAAAAATCCCCCAAAATTATGGGGGAAATTTCCAATTAACTAAATCAAACAAAAAACTATCTTAAATAAGCCTCGTAACAGATGTTCGAACAAAATTCAGAGTTGGAAGTTTTTTCACATACCAAACATTCAAATTCGTCAACAATTGGCTCGTGTGCTATTGGGTCATCAAGTTCTTGGTCTGGAATGTACATTTTTTCTGTTTTTAATTTTTTTTATCCTATCCTCGATGTCTTTTGCTTTCATTAGCAAATACAAGTAGTCACTTGGTTTCATTTTATCTTTGTTTTGATCGATTATACTATAAATATAATCAAATAAATCATTGTTTTGCATTGTCTGAAATATAAATCATCATTGCCAAAATACTCATAAAGAAAGAGTCAACGTACGCATTGAATACCAAAAACAATCTCAATGCCCATAGAACAAATGTTAATACTAATATTAGTTTTAGAATCTCTATTTTATCCATAAAAAATCAGCCAAGGCAATTAAAGGATCGTGATCTTTCAAATATAAAAGAATTTTCACGAATAAATATATAGCCAAAAACATTGCACCAATTAGAATGGCGAAAGCTTTAGCGGCCTCAATTATGTTCTTGCGATTTTCCTCGTTGTTAATTCTTTTTACCATTATATATTCTGGTGTATCTTGTATTCTATATTCATTTTGATTTTTCATAATTTAATTTTTGGTTATACAAAGGGGGCGTTGCCGCCCCCGGTTGTTTTTATTTATTTTACTAAAGGCTCAAACATTTCAATAGTTTCATTGATGCTTTTAAGTTCTTTGGCATACCATTCTTTGTAGGTTATAGCAGTCATCCGCATCTTATCACCTAACATATTAGTCCATCCGCAGTTTTCTTGGATCTCTTTAACTCCATCTGCAGTCCATTGGGAAGGAAGTTCAGACCCATTTATGGGTTTAAGTGCGGCTTTACCGTTCACCGTACATACAGTATTAGCACCAACCTCTACAATGTAGTTGTGAGAAATAAGTCCCGTGTGCATTCTTGTTTGAAACTCTAAAGAGTTTTTTCTTTCTTTTAATCTTTTTAAAATTTGTACTGAATCCATAATCTTTGTTTTTTGTTTTGAATTATATTTCAAATATATAAATTTTTTTTCTAACACAAAAACTTTTTTTACTTTTTTTTAATTTTTTTTCATTTAAAAATAATAGCATAAAAAAAGGGTAACCTTATGATCACCCTTTTAAATACTAAACTAATCGTAATATTAAGATGTTTCAAGTGCCGTTTTAGCAGTTGAGAACGTACCTTGTACGATTGCATTTGGCAAGTAATTTGTAAGTGCTACTCTTTCTTGAGCCTTTACAGTTACAAAGCCATCTCTGAAGTTTGTAGAATCTTCCCGGCTAAAGCTAATTGCCAAGTTTTCTCTAATCCACAGTTGAGTTGCTTGAGCAAGATTTCCAACAAGGAATTTACCATTAGGCATTGCAGTATTAACAGTCACAGGAATTCCCATGATTGTTGGTTGAATACCGGTGTAAATTTGTTGTCTTAAATACTCATTTGCAGTTGATTTCAACAATACGATTTTATGAAGATCTGTTGGGTTCAAAAGAATCGTGTCAGCTTGATAGTTTACCAATGCCAATTGATTCAATGCCGCAACAAGAACATCATATTCGTTTGCAGATTCTACTGACTGATAAAACAATCCGCCACTTGATGTGGTAAATGCAGTTCCATCAGTTAAAAGCCCATCAAGGTTTGGAGATGATCCATCACCAGAGATAATTTCATTATCCTCTACGGATAAAACTTTACTTGGTACTCTTGCTGAAAGGTAAGATGAAAGTTGGGGGGTATCCGCCAACATTTCTTCAGTTAACCTCATATAAGTTCCAATTTTTTCCAAATTCACGCTTGTTGCGGTGATATCAAAATCAGAGTTTCCAAGAGTTGAACCTTGAGCAGTAGCCGCCGCATTATCAGAATATCCAGATTCTTTAGGGAAACGGATTGTTTGTGCGCTTGTTGATCCTTGAGGAATCAAACTTCTAATATGTACGCTACGACTTGGGTCAAATTTAAATTGAGCCACTACTGTTTCATCAGCAACAACACCGGTGAAGTCAGCCGCCATTGTCATGTCAGCTTTTACCTCAAAAGATGCGGCGTTTGTGTTACCTTTTACAATTCCATCAATAACGCCATCTTTGAAAGCGGCATCAAGAGAGCCTTTGAATGATTTTGAGTTTACGCCAGATAAAGTTTTTTTGGCGTTTACTTCCATTTCATCCATTCTTTTGTTCAATTCGTTATTTTTCGAAACAAATTCATTTGAAAGATTTGAGATTTCACTTTTAAGTGATTCCTCAACTTCTCCTTTTGCATTGTCTTGAGCCGAATTGAACGCTTTTTCGATTTTAGAATCAACAAGATCACCAATTTGATCCAATTGATTTTTAATTTCTTCGTTCATTATTATTTATTTAAACGGTTATACAAATATTTATAAATCTCATTGTCATCAGTTTTTACAACTGTCGGCTCTGTGACTTCCATAGTCGGCAAAGTGGCATTGATGTATAATGATTTCAATTTGTAGATTTCAGCTTCTAAAGCGTACCCTAATTCATCAGAGATGTCCCCCTTACGAATTAGTTTCGCCATATTGTCAAAACGCTTGAAAATCTTTTCTGGATCATTGTTGCCTTTTACATCAACAATCATCGCTTGATCATTTGCCGCCAATGTAACGGCTGACACTTCAAACAATTTGACCTCATTTAATTCCCGGTATTGACCATTCATTCCTTTTTGAATTGGCAAGATGCCAACGGAATTTTCGGTTATTACACCGGCTTTCATAAGTTCAATCACATCCATTCCAAGTCGTGTTTTTGGAACTTGAGCCTCAAATGCGAGTCCTTTGTCATCTTCTTCAAGATTGATCATTTTCCCAATTGGTTTATCCATATCATGTTGATACAGATATTTGACCCTTGATCCGTTTTCTTGGATTGTCTTTTTATATGCTCCCTTGTTTATGATATCGCCATCGGAATCTACGTTCCCAAAAATTGAGCCGTAACCTTTGACAATACCCATTTTTTCATCGGCATCAATAACCTCGCCGAGAAATGTTGATTTATAAAGTATTGTGTTCATATTGCAAAGATATTAAATTTCTGGAATAGGTTTTGGCTCGATTAAAATCGTACATCGGCAATTGATATTGTTTTCAGCTAAAACTCCAGATCCGGGATGAGTAAGATATTCCCCTCCAACATTAAATTTTTCATCGCCATTTACCTTTTGGCCATTTGCCGCCGCATGGGTGTCCCTTGTTCGAATAAAACTAGCCAACCAAATTTTTTGAACGTTGTTAATTCCATACATATCATTAGCCGTTTGAAGTGTTGCAAAATTAGCCGCATTTGTTGCCTCGGTTCTTACAATTCTTTTTGCTTTGTAGTCAGCTAATTTTTTAAATTGTGATTTTAATATCCTCCCGGCCTCTCTTTCATTTAATGCTTGAAACTCTGGACTTTTATGAAGTTTGGATATAATTCTTGTAATCTCTTTTTGCGATGCCAAAGAAACTCCCTTGCCTTTGAATTGCGATATTTTAAGACCGGCCTCACGAAACTTTTCCCTCCAAATATTATTGTATCCATTAGTGTTAAATTCATTTGGGAATTTTCCTTGATATGTTTTTTTATAGAGTTTAGAAAAATTTGATCCGATATTCATGTAGAGGATTGCATAGATAGCGGCGATATCATGTTCTTTAAAAAGATTCGACCAATTATTTGTGTTTTGATTTTTTAAATATTCCCCGGTTGCCTGATTGTATTCCCGGGATAAATATCTCCTTACCGGAACGATTTCTTTTTCTTCACTCCGATCAAGTTCTTTTTCAAAATCTTCTTGCCAAGCCGTTTCCTCTTTAGTGGCTTTCATCAAAGTCATTCTTCACCTCTGATTTTTTTCATCTTTTGGATCGCCCAATCAACCCCTTGAGTTCCACCCCAAAGATTCCAAGCAACGAATCCACGATCTTTCCATGGTTCATCCTTAAACTTGGGATCAATCTTTGCGTTTTCTCTATGTCTGTTAAATTGAGCCATGCGTGAAATCACATCAATAGAAAGTTTTTCTCTTTTAGCCAACATCGATGCTCTTTTCCAACCGACCTCGGTTCCTCCTTTAACAACATCCCGGCCGTATTTCTCACGCCATTCGATCATCCTTCTTGCGTTGTTTGTTGCCGCTTGGGGATAATCATCATAAGATTCTTTAATTGTATAGTTTTTTTTTGATGACAATGGGTGTTCCTCTGGAAGTAGGTCGGTATCGTATGGCTTTCGTTTGAACTTACCATTGGCCAAAGCATACAACAAACCATTCACTCTTGCAAATGCCCATTGTTCTTCGCTTGAAACTGATGGCCTCACACTTGATGGGTTGGTTCGATATGCACCAACTCCCCGGACAAATGATTTCGCTAACATTGAATACGTTGCTCTTTTTGCCGGGTTATCGCCGTATTTTTCATTGTGATCCTCAACTTTATTTTCCAAAGCTTTTTTGACTTTACCAGTCAGCTTTTGTTTGTGGATAATTTTGTCATCATCCTCATCATAATCATAAGAATCCTCATCATAAGATGATTCAATTTGTGAATAGTCACCTCTCATGATTCCCTCAAATTCCTCGTGAGATTCAAATGGCATATAAACAGTTCCTCCATTATGAACATGAGAATGATATCCATCGCCTCCCAATTCTCTGGCTCTATTTACGGCCTCTTGAATTGTTGTAAATGTATTTGGCATTCCGGGAACTTGAGCCTTTAAAAGTTCATTATAATCGATATCAATATTTTTCGGCTCAACATCCATTTCCTCGACTGACAATGGCAAGAGATTCGCCGGGACATAATAATCATCAAGTTTTGAATCTTCTTCAATACCGTATGACATCGCCGCCCTTTTTTCATTTGGAGTGATCCACCAAGCTTGGGACATTTGTCCAACCACCTTTTCCATTTCCTCTTGCAATTCTGGAATCGATGTAAAGTCAAAATCAATATAAAGTTTTTCTCCGAATCTTGGAGTGAGCCATCTGTTTAGTTCCTCCCTAATTTTTACAAGTTCAGGCATAACGGCATTTTGATATAAAGCCTTTTTTGCCTCTTTCATATTATTGTAAGTGCTTGAATCGGTATTATTTAAAAGTTGCACCGGAACATTGTAAATATTACAAATGTCTTTTATAGATGCATTGTATTGTTCAATCAATGACAGATCCGATGCATTTAGTCCAAAGTTTACCCAAGATAATTTTTTTGGCGTGATAATAACATCACCGGCGTTGTTTGATCCTTGATATGTGTCTTTAAATTTTCTTTTCAATTCCTTTGCTTGGGTTTCTGTTAAATCCCCCTCGTCTGACATCAATACCCCCCTTGCGGTTTGATTTTGTAAATATTTTACTCCGGTTGTGACCGCCTCATTATTTGTGTCCATTGCTCGAAGTCCGGCCTTTAAAGGTGACATTCCATACAAGTGTGATCCCGTTCCATCATAATAAGGATTAAAATCTTTTATGTGACAAACATCGTTTGCATCAATTCTGACCGTTCCGTTGTATTCAAGAGTGTAAGATTTCACCGGATCAAAAATACCTCCAGAATTTATTTCCATGACTTGAGATGGTAAAACGTATAATTCTTTAAGCTTGGATTTGTCGGTCCCTGTTTCCGGGCCAATACCATAAATGTATCTATTCCCTGTTAGTTTACCGTAAGCGATAATTTCTTGAATCCATGAAATATAAGATTGCGATGGATTTGGTCTTTCTAACAATTCATGCAATTCAGTATCGGACAATTCAACCAAAGCATTTTTTTGGATTCTTTCAGCTTTAAACAATGCTGAAGTTGAGAAATCACTTGATGTTAGGGATTTATATCTTTTTAAATCATTTTCGCTTTTGATCTCGTAAATCTGAAAAGGGATTGTTTGAGCGGTCTTTGATATTAAGTTAACAATCGAATAAATTGTTGGATTGTATCGATAACCTTTATTTATGTATGTATCATCATTCTCGGGATTCCAAACAATCGAATCACCTAAATAATTATAAATCGCTTTATTATAATCAATATTTGTATTTTGAGATGATTTAAAAACCCTTTGCAGTCGATCTAAAAGTGAAGCCATGAAATTTAATAAAATTTATATACAAAAGTAATAATTAAATTACAAAGAAATCCGAACGCTTTGAATAATGAGAATAAACACTATAACGTATCGAATCCATCATGTGATTATTTTTATCTTGTGGCTTATTTATGATCGTTCCATCTTTTAATTGTTGCCAATAATAAGATTGAAATTCTTTAAAAATATTTTTAGAATCCTTGTCAACAAAAATATCGTATTCTTTTAAAAGTGATATTCCGGCATTGATTGATCCGGCTCCTTTGATTGCCGGTTTACAAATTATTCCTTGTCGTCGCAATTCCTCGCCTGACTTTGGCTCTGCTGAATCATAATAACAAAGTGTGTCATCATGACCCCGAGCCTTGAGAAAATCTGCAATATCTTGATTTGTCATTCCTGTTTTGTAACACAATTCTTGAATGTAAATCTTTTCATTAAACTTTTGTAATAAACAGATCGCGGTTGGATCAACTGAAAATCCGAAGTCAATACCAATCACCGGATTGTCAAATTCTGGGAACTCGGACTTTTCAATAAAATTCCAATTTAGAAATATTTGTCTATTTGAATAAAAAGCCTTTTGACCCATTCCATAAACACGCCAATAATCTGGATCACGATCTTTCATTCTCTCGATTTCATAAACCAAATCATCGGACAAAAACAAATTATCTTTGTAAGTTGTTATCCAAGTTTCGGCATCATGTCTGGGGATTACCTCATCATAAATCCAATGCGTTACTTCAGATGGATTAAAATCCAAAATCATTTTATCAGTACATCGCATATTGATTTGACGATAATCCTCTTGGGTTAATTCATTAGCCTCATTTAAAAAAGCAATATTTCTTTTTCGGCCTCGGATTTTTTGTGGCTCATCAACTGACAATAATTCAACAAGGTGATTATTGTATCTAAAAGTGTTTTCGGCCTTATTATGAATTCCGGCATAATACATTCCAGTTTCCTCCAATAAAGAAATAAAATCCCTTTGCACCGATCCTTTGAGGGCCGGGAGGGTTTTTCTAATTATGGAAATTGTCAATGGCTTCTTTGATGTTCTTAATAGATAAATCAAATATTGACAAACGGCATAAGTTTTCCCGCTACGAGTCCCGCCTTGTAATATAGCAAAGCGACTTTTGCAATTAAGTAGTTGCTCAAATTGAATGTTCGTTTTAAGAATCTTTTTTTCTCTTGTGGACTTCAAAAGTTACATCTGTTTCAACATTGCTTGAATGTTCTATTTCTTGTCTTTCAATATAACCACGCTTTTTGCCTTTAGTTTTTAAAAGAAAAAGAGTTGCGGCCGGATTATGATTTTCAACCATTTTATGGAGAGCGGATTCAGCAAAATCCAAAACAACATTTTGAACATCATCAACATTTTCACGATATTCCTTATCGGCATCCATCCAACGATAATGGGTAACTCTATCAATACCAACCATCTTTGCGGCAGTGGTAACTACCCCGAGGGTTTTTTCCAATGCCTCGATCATTGCTCTCTTTTTTATAGCCGTTGCATTTTGTTTCATTTTACAAAATTAGTGATATTTTTTGCCATTGATTTTAACCTTAATATTTGGATCAAGTTTTTGCATCCTGTCTATTATGACTTGACAATATTTAGGGTCAAGTTCCATTCCGTAGCATTTGCGTTTTAGTTGATGTGCTGCAACCATTGTTGATCCGCTACCTAAAAAAAAATCTCCTATTAAATTTGCGTTTTGATTAAAACGATTAATTGACCAATTTATAAGATCAATCGGTTTCTGTGTTGGATGCACCCTGTTTGATTTTTCAGATGCCTTTGTATATTGTCTGACTACACTTCTTGCGTTTGACCAAGCAAGT
>Ga0098037_1000246_pt1 | contig 30542 bp, 49 predicted proteins | sample 5_EtaG_FD_75050 | JGI IMG/M metagenome (GOLD analysis project Ga0098037, IMG submission 75050) | Marine viral communities from the Subarctic Pacific Ocean - 5_ETSP_OMZ_AT15132 metaG | ecosystem: Environmental > Aquatic > Marine > Oceanic | place: Pacific Ocean | collected 2015-01-08 | reverse complement strand
TTTGACGCATGTCATTTATCAGCGCCAAGAATTGTCCAATACTGCTTTGTGTGGCTTGAGCCATTCTAAATGGATAGCCACTAAGCATTGCGCTTCTTTCTTCATCTGTCTTGTCAGGGAAGAGGTATCGTAACGCCTCAATGCTGTTAACACCGAGTTCTTGTAAGTTACGAACAACAATACTTGAATTTAGTATATCCTCTGTGCCATCTTCGAAGACTGGACCTTTCCATCTCCACTCTACTTTTCGATTGCCGTCGGGAATTAAACCAACGACTCCATTAGGTAATTCACTGTTTTGTACTGCTTCTCTAATGGATTGTTCTAGCTGAGCCTCGTAGTCAGACTCTGCAACTTGGAATGCAGCCATGGCTTCTGCATGACTTGTTTCGTCAGGAAAATCTTCTAGGATTGGTGGTGGTGGTTTTGGTAGATTTATAGCGGCAGCAAATGAATCACGGAAAATTCTTTCTTCGTGAAAAATAATTAAACCTAATAACTTACATAAACCATAGGTCAATAAACCTCGGCATCTACGTGTTGCAGTAGTAGCAGCTCTACCGTATAACGATTTAATTTCGTATGCAGTTGCTCCAGAACTAATTCCTAATTCGTCAACCCCTCCCATCGCTGTACGCAATTCTTCCCGATATTGACGTGCGTATAAATTCTGATCTCCAGAAACTGCATCAGGAGTTAAGTAAACAGCTCTATCAGTTGCTTCTACATTGGCAATAATCCTAGGTACTTTCATGCCTCCAATTCCCGATCCTGTCGGTTGGCTAACTCGTGTAGAAGGCCTTCCCATAGAAGAGAAACCAGCTTGAGAACTAATAGTAGGTCTCATAGCTTCATCACTACCTGACTCAACTAAGTCATGTTTTGGCCTGCTAGAGACAAGCGTAGGATTCCCGAAGAAAGTGATATTGGTTCTAATATTTTTAACTAAATCATCATGTAAAACAATTTGATCACTGAGCCAATCAAAATCTCCTGTCGAATCCATGCCAGTAGAACGCATGGTGTTGAAAGATTCAACTGCAGGTATAAAGCCAAGACTATTAATTAATGTTCGTGTTGAACTTGGCGAATAAGTAAAGTTTTTACCTACTCCTGCTTCAAACGATGGCTTTTCATTCGTGATAGATTCTTTAATAGTATCTCGACGTACTTGTAGTTTTACCCATCGTTCACTGCCATTTTCAGAACTAGGAGTAGCCAAAGCTCCAATTCCACTACGTACAGAAAAAGAATAAATTAATTCGACTTCTTCTAATTGAGAGCCAGCGTCGTAATAAGCACGATAATTATCCTTGCTAAACCACATGACTCTATACGTGTCATCAACTGGTCTGAAATAAAATAAACCTTTTCCATCGATTAAAAAATCATCAACGATACCTTCCAATCGACTATCAATCTCATTCTCTTCTACCAGCTGTTGAAGGAATAATCTTCTAAAACCAAAAGTATCTTGTGCTGGAAAAAATTCAATACCTTGACGAAGCATAAATAGCTTCATCTGTGCAAGATGGCTATTGACAACCATCGTGTCAGTACCACTAGAGCCATCTCTCTTTCTAGCGGCTTCTAGTATCTGACGAAAACGTTCGGTGCCTGGTTTAATCATTCTCTAATCCTACCTCCATTCTATTTGTGCGCCGCCTCGTTTCATGAGACCTTGCACAACGATATTCAAAGAATCGGCACAGTCATCATGAGGAGCATGACCGAAATTGCATACTTCATCAACCATGCAGGTGAAATCTCGATATTTATTAAAAATAATCTTTTTACCTTGAAAAAGACCAATAATCCCTCTAAGGCGAGCGAGCTTATCACCCCTAAAACCTTTAACAGGACTAACACTTAAATTATAGAGCTGCCACTCGTTAAATAAAATTCGTTTGAGATCTCCTTCAAAACTTTTTTGATAAGCCACTACTTCAGGCCAAATTACAACAGGCGAATCTGTTCTGAAGTATTGACCTTCATCGTTGGTACTTAATAAATTCCACTCTATTAATAGCTCACACAAAGCTTCTATCTTTTCAAGATTCCCCATCGACCTCATTCTTTTGTAGTCGATGATGTAAACATGATCATCTTTGCGTCCTGCCAAGGTGAATACAGTCCAATCATTTCGTTCTGTCATACCTGCAGACAGATCAATACCCACTCCAATCGTGTCATATTCATCTGGTACTTCACCTTTGACAAATAATTCAGGAGAGATCCCAAGCTCAGTCGTTTTAATTGGTTGGTTTAAGTATTGGTAAGAGAAAGCGACACGATCATCAGCTTGTAATTTTAAAAGATATTTAACAGACCAAAAAGAAGGCCAATAAGATTTAGGAGCACCACTATCGTCATAACTTAATGCCCCTTGTGATATAACTTTCCATCCTTTTTTCCGACAGAAAGTTGTAGTAAATAAATCATCAAAATGAAATCGAGTTCCTAAAGCAATAGCACGAGCACCTTGAAACATGGTTGGAACAATAACATTTGTCCAATTAGATTCCATCTCTCTTCTTATATCTGGATTAGCGATGGCTGCTGCGCTTTTGATAGCGTCATCAACGATGATTAACGAACTTCGCTTAGAAGTAATAGTTCCTTTCAATCCTGCACAAGCAACAGTGAAAGCGTCTTCTCCTCTAACGTCTATCTCTGCGTGTTCGAAATCAATAGACCATAATTCATCGCTCGTGCGATGCTTGGATAATCGAACTGTCGGAAAAATTTCTTGATATTCTTTATTGGAAATGAGGTTTTTTATTGCAGCACTTTTATTCCTTGCAACGTCTACGTTGTATGAAACGTATAAAGTTCTTAATAATTTTTTAGCCTGAGCATGACGTCCTATCAACCAAGCAACTAATAATCCTATTACTGTAGATTTAGCACTGCCTCTAGGACTTAATAAGCATGTATTGGGACCCGCAATATCGAGCAAATGCTCGTTGCTTTCACCTGTTAAAAACTCTTGGTGCCACACCTTCATATGACGAGCTGCAGGTTTTCCCATTAGCTCGCAAAAGAAAGCAAAACTTTTACGTGCTTTTAAGACGTGTGGAGGAGTTGTAACGACCTCTGGCTGACTCTGTATAGCACGAGCAGCTAATTGGGCACTTCGTCTACGAGCGAGAGATATCGATGCATTAGACATGTAAGAAGTCTAGGCGTTATTCACTATTGAAGCTACATAAGAATAATTTTTTCTTTTTGCCTCCAACCTTTTCTGTCTACCCAATCTTGAAATTCAGCTTTAGCTTCTGGAGTTAAATAACCAAAAAATCTATTCAACGCATGTTTTAGGGCATAATTTTTATCTTCAAATTTATCCAGTTCTAGACCGCCATGCAAGGCACAGCAAGCGTCTAGGAGATCATACATAGGTATAGGAGTATGAGCGTTTTGTTGTTCCCTATCCATAAATAGTGATAAACTCAATTAAGGTATATTTGTTCACTATAGTTCTAAATCTATGAGCCAGGGGAGATCTTTCTTATTATGGATTTTGGAAGGAAGTAAATTATAAGCAATGCTAATCCTATCTTGGTCTGTTGTGTTCTTATTCGCCTTATGTATTTGATAACTAGGAAAAACTAGCAAGTCTCCATTTTCCGCAGGCAATTCAACTTCAGGGTGCCAACTATGACGCACTACTATATCAAAGAAACAGTCTTGAGTAGCATTAGTAGCTTTACTCGTCTTAGGTTCTTCTTTTACAATTAAAGACATATTGCTGCCCTCTACATAAAGCACGCACGACATAAAAGAATCTGCATGACTATGAAAAACAAAGCCTTCTTCTCCTGGTTTCTGTTTATTGATCCAAGCTGCTACTATTTTCCAGTCACCTATATTTGGATGCCGAGGGCAAAGACTAGAGGCTTCTTTCAGAACCATTTCATTTAAAGTTTTATATTTTGGATCTCTTAGGACATCCGCATAACCCTTGAAGTTCAATTCCTCGGAAGATACGTCAGTAGGAATTACCTTTGTATCCAAGCCAACCTTATGTATTCGCGTAGGGAAGACATCTACATATCCTTTATAGTTGTCCATAGTGCCTAACCTTTTCTACTATTTGATCAATAATATTTACATCCAAACCTAAGAAAGGTGGAATAATTCCAAGAATTCTAAGTAACCCATCGACAAATAATGCAAGGCACGTAAATCCAAGAATCATACTAATAATTGTTGCATTTCTATTGTGTTGTTTCATAGAGGCCTCGTCAATAGCCTTAGCCTTGGCTACAGCATCGGCCAACATAATAACTACTTCGTCTTTCGTGTAACACAAATGAGGTAAAATCTCTCTAATTTTTTCTTCAGTCATACATGTATGAAACTGTTACGAGTAGCCTACTTCTCTTCAATGAGAGCTGCCCATACAGATTCATAAGCTAAATCTAAAGCGTTTGTCATATCCTCGTTACCCTTAAAAATAGATCTTAATTCCCTCATAACTTTATCGGCTCCAGATAAGATTAATCCTCTTTTATCTGTACCTCGAGACATCTTTTCAACCTCTACAACATGGCCACGCAATTCTTTAGATAGATGTGCTATTCGAGTTGCCGCTGCATCTGGTTTGACAATATCTGCTTGTACTTGCTGTCTTAAGAAATCAATATCATATTCCAGTTTGACAATCTCTCCCAACATCAGTTGCCTACGATTTAATTTTGGAAAATTGTTAGAGACCCATTTTTCTAAAGGCGTAAAACCACCTTCATACCCCAAGACAGTTGCATATAACCAAATTTCAACAATCGAATATGTATTTTCTACATATACCAAAAAGGCCTCGTGGCGATCTTGGTCTAATGATGTTAGAAAATTTTGAACCGTATTATCCTTTTCTATAACCATTAACCAAAGAATTTAGAACCTGCTCTATCTATAGCACCTCTTGCGTCAGCACGCATCTTTCTCTCTTCGTTATACTTATCTCTTTGAGTCTTTCTATTTTCTGAGCCTGCTTCTCGAAGTTGTAGTCGATCCTGCAAACCTTTAGACATATAATTCATTCTTGTTTGACTGCCCAATTCTTGTTGACCTAAGCGCTGTTCTTGACCTGTAACTCTTAGAGACTTTCTGTCTTGATCTCCTTGTGTTCTAATTTGTCTTCTGCCTTCCTCTCCCTGCTTACCCATTAACTCTTTCACAATGCCACCTTCAGCACCCATAATTTTCAAGGTATTACCTGTCTTTAGATTCTCCATCCCTCCGTGATATTCAGCCCAGTTTCCAAGTTGCCCACGCTGCCATTGAAGGCCTAGTCCCATGTTCATCAACATCCTATTGGAATCCATCATGGCTCCAGATAGTTGACCACCTAAATTCTTATCTTTAGGGTTACCTTTAACCCATGTGACCATATCCTGTAAACCAGTATCATACATTTTTCCTCCAGTCGTACCTGGTTTGTACTGCCAAGAATTTCCACTTTGATTTGCCAAGGAAGACATAAATCTAATCTCGCTGTATTACTAGTTTACTTATTTTTAAATTCTTGCGAACGCCTGATATTGGCTATGACATCATCACGAGTTTGAGCACCTGATTCTATCTGTTGAGACCAATAGTCTTTTCCTCCACTATCAGCTGATCTTCCTAACTCTTTTTGATACACACTATCTAAGAAATCTGAAGTAGAAGAGGTACTAGGCTTCGAGACTGTGGGGACAGGTCTAGAGATAGAACGCCTTTCTGCTCTCTTTTGCTGATCCATAGCTGCTTTCTCTGCTCTGCTCCTAGCTTCCTGCTTAGGAGATTCTCCTACGTCTGGAGTCTGAGAAATAAGCTCTGCTTCTTTGGCTTTCCTTTTAACACCGTATCTTTCTAGAGGAGCTCTCCAACTGTCATCCTTTTTCAGTTTGTCTATATTCTGTTGATGTTCATCAGGGGTTGGAGTGTACCCGTCGTTATACCTGACTATAGGTTCAACATCTTGGTAAGGTTGTACTTTATCGGTATATTCGTCTGGATCGTCAAAATTTCTGCTGGCCTTTCGGTCTTGAGCTTCTGGAGACTGCTTAAAGGATGTTATAACCTCATCCATAGACATGCCGTCTCTAACCATTGACTTCCAATATTCTTTTCCGTCTGCATCAGATTTCCGTCCAAGAATTTCGTTGTACAAATCTTCTACCTGATTATCTAACTGCTGTTCCTCGCTAATAGGAGGACGACCAGGGAAGCCAGGCAAAGGATCAAAGCCGGGATATTCCCGATCAGGGTCGAAGCCAGGGAAGCCATCACCATCATCTATACGTCTTGGAGGTCTAGGGCCGGGGTCAGGGCTTGGGCTAGGTTCAGGTCTTACAGGCCTAGGTCTTGGTTCAGGCCTTGGAGGTCTAGGTCCGGGCTTTGGTTCTGGAAAAGGTGCGACAGGTAAGGTTCCGTAGCCTGGTCCAAATTGATCATCGCCACGCCGTCTAGGTGGCTCTCTACGATCTCTACGATCTTCTCCACCCCCACGACCAAATTTACCTCTTTCTTCAGGCGTGGAATCTTCCCAAGTTATATATGGCTGACCTGGACCTCTTTGATGTCTATCATCTGTGCCGTCACCATCTTTATCTTGAAAATCCATGGTGAACATGGAATCAGGGTCTGCTCCTATACGACCACCGTAATCGGCTCTGCCTGTATCAGGAGGAGGAGAAGGTAATTGACGAGAATCATCTCCTGAAGTTCCACCATCTCTAGGACTACCAAAGATGTCGTTATATCTATCTTCAGCAGTTTTTTGGTCTCGACGATATCGCTCAGGCGTTACATTAGTACCCGGAGCATAATCAATCGTGATATTTCTATAACTTTCATCACCTACACCTGGGTTCAACGTAGGCTGATTGTACTCGTCATATCTCCAGTTCTGACCATCGTCAGGAAGTTCAGGAAATGTCCCACCGTCCACAGGAGTAGGCTCATAAGTTAAACCAACGTCCTGCTTGCGATTTCTAATCCTTTCTAATTCTTCCTCGTAAAAACCGTCTTCTGCAAGACCAGGTAGTCGTTGTATATAAGAAGCCATTTAATTGCCTAGTAGATAAGGAAGCAATGCAGCACCACTGCCAATAATGCGTGATGTCATATCGTGACGTAATTGAGGATTGATGACGTTTTGCAAGTCTTGTTTTTGCCTCTTGTCACGAAAACCTAAACCAATATCTCCTAACATTTGATGTCCTTCTGGAAGCCTAGTATCTACACCTTTAGTCAATCCTTCGATAGCGTAAGCAGGAGCCATTGCTGCTTCTTTTAAAGCAGTACTCATCGTGCTGGCAAAGTTATTGTCTTTCAATAATTTATTAATTTCTTGTGCAGCTTCATCTCTGCTAAGAAGTCCACTTTTAGCTTTCTCTTTTAATTGCAGATAGCCAGGATTCATCGAGGCTTGCTGAACCATTAAATCTTGAAGCTTTGCCGCGTTAAATCCCATTACTGTAAATCGATCCTCCTTGTTATTTTAATCAATTACTAAGTATCAAAGCCAAGATCATTCATAAGGAAATTTTTAACTGTTGCACTGTTGCTTTGCTTGCTTCCTGTAAGGCCTTCTCCAGCCATCCTGATCTGTGTAGGCTGACCCCAAATATTACCTAATGTTTGTTGCAAACTCTTTTTTCTTGCCAGTTGTATTTCTTTCTCGGCAAGCCACTGCGACTGCTCGTTAATCATTTCTCTTTCTACTAGGTCTCCCTTCTCTTTTAAAGCAAGGCCTGCTAAATCCATTCCTTTCGTAAAATTCAGCTTATTAATCTCTCTTGCCGTATCTGTTGAATCTGTCGTCTTAATAGCACTAAAACCTTCTATAGGAGGATTCCCAGGAAAGTTATTTAGGTATGCAGCACTTGCGCTACCGAATCCGCTAGGTAAGCTTACTGCCATTTTAGAAACCTATTAATGAATTAACGGTTTGACCGCCAACAGCATTTGCATTCATCATTGCATTAGCCAATATTGCATCTTGCTGTGATTGTCTTGCTAATGCATTCTGCTCTCTTAATAATTCTTTTGCTGGTTCCATACCAATCTTATTTATCTCATTCTGTATACGTGCTTTCTTTTTAGCTTGGTTTAAATCTACGTTAGGATCAAAGGCACTATATACACCTCTAGCTAATCCTTTACCTGCGCCTCCGCCTAGCAATCCTCCAGCGGTTGATCCAATAACCCAACCAACGCCAGGGATAGGAATTAAAGCTTGACCTAAAATTCCCCCTAGAGCAGCTCCACCAAGGGTGCCGCCAATTTTTCCACCAGCTTCAGCAACGTTTACAGCCACTGGATCTGTAGGATCTCTTAATTCTTGAGCTGCATCTAGCAATGCGAATAAACCTGTCAAACCTGCAACACCTCTTACCCGAGGTACTTTACCCATCAGCTTCAGATAGTCACCTGGGCCTTTAACTCCTGCTCCTACGCGTAAAGGACCTGAGCTGACTCGTTTGCTTAATCCTTGTACATTCTGGAAAGTCGGTACTTTTCCTGATATTTCTTTTAAGACATTTGGATCTTTCAGTGCTTCTCCATACAAAAGATTTAATAACGGCTTAGTAGTACCTCTACGAAGATTATTGAAAAAACCAGCCCCCATAGCCATGGGGATAGTATTGCCGAGTACATTGGTCGTCGAATTTCTTGGTATATCGCTAGGATTACCAAAAATACCTAATTCATCCATTCTGTACAGACACAGTAAGCCTACTGTTTAGATTCTAATGGTTAATACAATACGACTACTTATTCCTCGCAGTAAGGAAGATCCTCTGGACGAGCAGACAGAAAATAATGCTTAATAATTGAACTCGGTGTTTTTAACTGTTCGTAAATAGCTTCTGACATTTCGAACGATTCTGGATAATCAATACTATCGTTCATCTCTGATATTGCAACCTAGATAGTCGGAACGCCTTGTGAAGCTAAGTAAATCTTCCCAGCAGTCAATCCTACATTTGCGAGTGTGTTGAAGAAACCTCCTTTTGATTGTCCTTGGCTAACTCGTCTTGCGTATCTTTCGTCAGCTAAACGCTTGCGATAAGCCAAGTCTTCTCTCATCTTTGCTTCTAAGGCATCTCCTGCCATTCTTATTCCATATAAATTACTATCAGCCATAGTATCCACAGCATCCTGAGTACTGTTGTTGGCGGCTACGTCTGTTAATCCTGTTTGAATATTTGGTGTTAATGAATTCTGTTTCGACTTGTAATATCCAGTTGCATTGTTAAATTTAAAATCCGCAGGGTCAGGACCAAGTAATCCAGATTTGGATTGATCTTTTCTAAGAGCCTCTAAAACGGCTACTGGGTCTAAATCGAAAGCCATAAGTTTATTTTAGTTAAAACCAACTATTAAGGCCTCTGTTTCCGAAAAGGCCTCCACCTGAATTAATACCCATGTCTGTGTTCCATTCAGTCGTAGCACCACCAATCGTGGTATCAGTTCCAAAAGGATCAACAATCAATCCCGTTGCGTTCGTTGTAGCCCAAGGATCATCAAAATCTCTACCAAAGGAATCTGTTCCACTACTGCCTCTACCACTAAATGAATTTCCACTTCCTATTTGAGATCCTAAATAAGCACCACCTAAGTTAATGCCCGCATTGATTAAATTATTAATACCTGACCACGCAGCTGCTTCACCTCCGACTTTACCTGCATATTCCTTCGCTCTAGCCTCATGCTCTGTAACTTCTTTAGCAGATTTCAAATTAAGCATGTGACGTGCTAAAGAATCACCTGCCATACGATTTTGCTTAATAATATTGCGAGCAGCATTCTCTCCTACATTTTGTTTAATGGCACCTAGGCCAGCGATATTCATTAGTTTTCAGTACCCATGCTTCGTCTTATTGATTCTAATCCTTGCCCTGTTACTCCTCCAACAGCAGCAGCACCCGCACCATACTTCAATGTTTCCCATAACATATCAACTTGACCTTTTTCGCTTATTCGTTCCTTCTGAATCTTCAAGTCTTTCATTTCATTTCTGAGTTCTTCTAACTGACCAGGAGCAGGACTTTGGTCTTTCTTGGCTGCTTCCTTGATGATGTTGTCTCTTTGCTTCATTCGGTCTTGGATTTGAGCTTCAACACCTTGCATCTGCTCTAATTCTCCACCTACTCGAGCCATCTTTCTTCCTCCACGCCTAAATCCAGCACGTGCACCGGCTGCAGCAGCCAATGTAGGCAAGATTGCGGTAGCAGCAGGCATGGATTTACCCATGAAGTTGATTTCAGGACCATGAATTCCAGTTAAGTTGCCTTTTAACGCACCTAAAACGTTGAATTTGCCATCATCTAAAGGATTAAGGTCTGTTTTCCTGTCGAATTGGTACGCTTTGTATCTTCTGTACTCTGATTCAGAAACATCTGGTCTTTCTTTAGCAAATTCGCCGTAAGGAAGAAGTTTGCCTGTCCTTCCTAGGAAGTATCTGCTCACAAATTCACCTAAAGGAGAATCAGTTCTACGAGGATCTGTCTCACTTGGTAATATTGCTTTGTATCCTGCAGGTCTTCCTATATTTCCTATACCTGTAGACATTGCAATAATGGCAGGCACGGTGGCAGCTAGACGTACATTTCTATTTCTTAATAAGCTTTCTCCTCCCGTTAACTCTCTAATCCTTTTAGCCTCTGCTACTTCAGCAGCACTGGCATTAGGTCCTGCTTGTTCTATAGATTTCTGAGCATCGTGCAATGTTTGCAATGTCGTGAGTTGAGTCAAAGCCTGAGGAGCATTCAGGAACCACCATATATTTCTTAAACCATCACTCATCACATCTGCCGCTAATGCTCCACCTGCTTGCTTTAATCGTGCGCCTGCACTGGGAGCTTCTCCTTGTCCGTAGACGTTAACAACCTTGCGTGCAACCTCTGGATTCTCAGATAAGTTTTGTGCAAATTCTTTTCTTCTCTCAGGAGAGTAGCCCCCTAGAGGAACCTGTTGAACTTTATTGAGAATTTTTCTCTGTATCGACCTGTTATCTCCTAAAACATTTGTCGGCAATCTATCGACTTGTCTTACGGCTGACTGAAATAAATCTGATTCTGCAAGGTTATAAGGTAAGTATTGTCTAATTAAATCAACAGCTGCGGATCCACCCAACATATCTTCAAGGGGTGCATTCTGATAAACGATATTTCCTTTATTGCGAACTAAGTCCTGATAGTTGCGAGGACTAGACAGGAAGGCATCTTTAAATTCGTCGTTACGTGCAATCGCCATAACTAGGTCAAAGCTCCACCAGCTTGTAATGCAGCACTAATTAATGCTTGTTGAAGTTCGGCTTGTGTTAATTGTTCGGGACTAGGAGGAGCTATATTCTTACCTTGAGTACGTTCTGCTATATCTTGATAAATTCTATTGGTAACAGGGAAGTTATAAATACCTGTAGCAGGTAAAGCACTACCGACGAAATCTGCAGCGGTAACAACATCGTTATATCTATTACCTTTCAATCCAAGTGCTCTAGCACCACCTATACCCGCGCCTATACCCAATAAAGATCCTGCAAGACCTATCCCTGCATCTTCTGTAAAAGCCATACCTCTTTCTCCCCACGTTGCGCCTTCTGGAAGTCTCATGGCGGCTGCTCCACCAAATAAGACGTCAGGACCGAATCTGAATAGAGCGGCTCTTTTTGTAGGAGCAACCTCTCTAGCAATTATTTTAAGAATGTCGCCTGCTCTTCTTATCATTATACCGCTGCCTCCTCTACAGGAAATGGAGCTGGAGCTACTTCAGTTGGAGGATTGAAGTCGGCTACGTTACGAGAATTACTCATAAACATTTCCATGAATTGCTTAAGTTTGTCCTGAGCTACAGCACTTGCAGTGGGTCCAGCAACAGTATTAGCTGGGCCACCAAATTCACCTGTTATACCTGTCTCGGACTGTGGATCCCATATGTCTCCTGCAAACCTTTTATCAGGAACTAATTGACTAACTGATGAACCAGATTGAAAATCAACCTGACGTTCTCCTGTTGCTCTACGATTCTCGACTGCTTGAGCTAACGTCGACCGTACTGCGCTAGGATCTTGGTTGATCTTATAAGACACACGAAGACTGCACTATATATCTATTATCTTAACTCCTTTTTTATTGGACTCTTATGAAACAGTAATAGCTGCTTTCATAGTGCCATGATATTGACATATGTAATAATAATCTCCTGTTTCTCGGAAAGAAACTCTAAGTTTGTTATCTGATCCGTGTTGATTATTATTTTCTAAACGAGCCCAACCAGGAGAGGTAGGTCCTACACCTGTAGCTGCACCACTCACATTACCTTTTTTGACAACGAAAGGGTGGCTAGATCCTGATTGATTATCTATTTCCATAAATTGTCCAACAGAAAGAGTTAGAGCTGGATTTATAGAATCTGATAATCCACTACCGTTAAAGACATAATTTCCACTATCGGCTGTGACAGTATAGGTTTTTTTAACGTCTGCAGTTATATCTCCAGAAACAATCCATTTATCCGTGCCAACACAAGTCAAAGTAATCTTTGCGTGAGAAAATGGATTCCTGTAAGTATTAGAACTTGAAGTATTACTAGACGCAGTATTTAAAGTGATCCCGCTACCAACAAGAGTTAATTCATTAGATTCTCCTGATAACAACGTAATAGTAGATCCCAGTCTGAAAGAGCCTGAGCTAAGAGTTATCGTGGTATCTACCGTTTCACAGATTAAAACGCTTTCTGCATCGTCAGTAGTAATTGTATAAGTAGAAGTCGTAATAGATTTAGAAGAAGGAGTTAGTAGAACCCTTGCAATTCCTTCTATCTTTCTAGAAGCATATAGCTTGTCTTCAACTGGATCATATTCAACCTCAAGGAATCTATTAGTCATTACGAGTGTATATATCTATAACTATGTTACTTATTTCGAGATCACATTCTTATAAAAATTAGCCTTCTTAACCATCTTGTCTGAATAGTTTTCCTTATCATTTAAAACCTTATTAGCGAAGGCCTTCCTCCCTTCTGGGGTATCTTCATGTCCCGCCTTAGTTGCAGCGGCTGTAAAAGTACCTCCTGTGCCGCCCTTACTCATAGGCTTTTTCATCTTTTTAAAAGCCTGAGCTAAAGCCTTAGCCTTCTTGCGTTTTTCTTCACTCATCCCTCAATTCTACTCCAATAAGATCTTTACCTTTTAGCACGTACTGATACATCAGCCATGTATGCGTATTAAAAATTAAAGTTGAAAAAATTACGATAGAGACAGGATCGAAACCATTATCTTTTGTTAACGCACCAAGCAAAGCATATCCTTGCTCAGTATGACGTCTCATGTCTTCAGGAGTGATCTTGAATTCGTGTTTCTTCATCGGCGCCTATTTCTAAGGAGTCGTTGCATTAACTCATTCATAGCTTTATCATGTTCAGCAGAACCGACATCAGAGCCTAACCCTTCTGACATTTGCTTGTAAGTCGTTGGTGTAACTGGAGATTCTGGAGCGTTGACCTGCGAAGCTTGTGCAGTATTTATAGAAGAGGATTGGGGTATGTTAGATGACTCTTGATTTACTTGATAGGCGTCGCGGATCCGAGTTACGGCTGCGTCTCCACTTTCTAAGGCCGTTCCTAGATTACGTCTGTATCCTTTCTCAATGAAATATTTTTCAGCATTAGAACCCTCTGGAATGATCTGTCGAGCCTGTGACACATCTACTTGACTAGGAAGTTGCTCAAGAGTTTGCTTGTATGTTTTATCAGGATCTCTGATTGTCATTTCATTTGCTTGAGCAGAACTTCTTTTTCTAGTCTTACGCTCCATCTCCATTTTTGTAGCCTCTTTATTATCAGCCTTTAAATATTCAATAGGCAGCTCTCTGATAGAAGTTGCTACATCCGTAGGATCTAAGTTATATTTCTTACCTAAAGTCACAATCAATTCGGTTCCTAAATCGACAGGCATAGCAGCACCCATCTTCGTCTTGTAATCAATTAAATTTTCATACAATTCTCTAGCAGCTCTGTTTTTATTCGTAATTGACGCTTCTCCAGAAACATCTATTTCTCTACCAGTCGTGGACTTAGCTCTGATAGCACTTGTTAAATCTTGAAGAGCAGCACTACCTGGTTCGAATTGAGCTAGTAATGCTTGAGGGTCAACATCTACAACTCCTTTTCTTGTTTTTAATTTGCCCGTCATAATTGCATCTGCAATATTATTTAGAGCTTTCCGACTCTCATCTGTAGGTTCTTCCATCCAACTGCCATCGGATAAACGCTTATAAAAATCAATCGTGTTCAGATCCGTCAACTGTTCTCCTCTATAGCGAGCGTAAGAATCGTCAGGCTGATTAAGCAGTTGAGTTATTCCTTTATCGAAAGTCCTATAAGCATCTGAAATGCGGTACCCAGATCCGTCGGGTAATAAATTCAATAAGGTTTTAGTACCGTCAGGTCTGACCATTTCCGCACTAGCACCACGCTCATCTAGACGCCTAAAAGAATATCCTCTTGATTGAACTCTTTTAATATCAGCCATCGAAATTGTTTGCTGTTTCCTCTTGATTGCTTCTTTTGTGGTCGTTGGAACGAGCCCGAGACGGTAAGATTGTTCACGCAAGTACGCAATATCACGAGCTAATGGGTTGCCGACACGCAATAAACCAGTATTTTCTGTTCCTCCCCACTCAAATACTGGCAATGTTTGTGTGATTTCCCTTGTTCCTTGTCCTGCAACTTTTACAACCTTAGTTCTGGTTATTTCTCCTACAATATTTCGCGCTTCTTGGGAATTTTGGCCGAGATTATTCTTTTCAATGTAGTCTACTTTCTCTGCATCGTTATATTCTTTTATTGCATTGGCAATTCTTGGGTTTTGATAGTCAACTAGCTCAGTTTTAGCCTCGCGTAAGATGTCTGACGCAATTTTACCTAATTTTTTACCGTCTTCTGCGCCCGCTTCTACCCTAATTGTCGGATCTATGTCTATATTTTTTGGAAATACTTTGTCTAATTCTGTTTCGTTCTTGAAACTTTTAGGAATGTAGCCTTGATTTCTACTTCGAGTTTCGACAGGAGTGAATGGTTTCATATCATCGCCTGTTCGAGCTTTACTTTTATCCGCTACTTCGAAAGGATCTGACGTGTTTTGATTACCGGGGTCGCCAGGAACATCCATATAAGTTCCTTGCTTTTCGTCTTGCAATTTTCCTGCCATCTTTCCGAAACCGTAGCTTCTTGGAGATTGAATAGACCCTAATACCGTGTCATAACTACTGCCATCCCGAGGTCTTAAAATTTCTTCTCCTCTCGTTGCTGGATCTTGAATGTTTCTACTAGGGTTTTTCTTGGAAGGAACTCGTTTCGGATAAATTATCGAGTCAGACCTCCTGATAATGCTTGGCCTATCTCCTACAGTTTTAAGTCTTGTTGCAGTACCATCAGCGAATTTACCAGCCAACATGTTGCTGTCAACTAGCCTTACCTCATTAACATCTCCTGCCATCAAAGCACGAAGACCTTTAAGATCGTCAGAGCGTCTTTGCCTTCTTGTTCCCTTATCTGTTTCTATCTGATCTTCTGGCTTTAAAGATTGTAAATACTCTTCTTCTTCTAGAGCCGCAAAAGCCTTGTCAGATATAGGAGTAGGACCAACATTTACGTTTGAAACAACTTGTTTTTCATCAAGTATTTCTCTAATAAGCTCATCTCTATCTATAGGCTTACGTCTACCTCTACGAGGATCATTCTCATCTCCTCTCACAGGGAATTGTCCGACTCCGCCGATAGCCATCTATTTTTACGAGATATATCTGTATTACAAGTCTACTAGTTCATATTTCTTGATACTTGTCTTGCTTGATCAACATATTGAGCCATGTTTGGATCATCATCTTTCATTAACATTACAGCTGGTATTGCTCCTAAAGCCGTAGCTCCTGCAACTAATCCCGCACCTCGTCTGAATCTACCTTTTATGAAATCTTCTCTACTTAATGGCTTTTCGTTTGGAACACCTGCTGCAGCTTTGTCAGCATCCGCTTTGTTATAACCACGCTCTGCTTGTTCTCTTACATATTCAATATCTGTATAAGGAGTCGCGCCTGAAGCGATATCCTCTATAGCTTGTCTACGTAATTGTCTGAGAGTAGTTTGTTGATCTAAATCTAATGCATGGAAGGTATCTTCTTTCATTAGACGATTTATGATCATAAGCTTTTCTTCTGCTGTTCCTCGATCAAGAAATTCTTGCACTACAGGATCCGCTAAGGGATTAGTGGTGCCCGTAGATATCGCAGCGGCAGTAGATCCGCCTGTTGCCAAAGGAAGCGAAGCGAGAAGAATATTTAATGGTCCTTCACCAGAGTTAAACATATTAGTTTCGCCCACTAAAGAATCGGCTGCTCCTGCCAAGGCTGTTGCTCCAGTTCCCAGTGCCGCTGATTGCAGGAGCGCCTTAGTGAAATCGTCACCACCGGCCATACGAAGTATTCTTCTTTTATCCACGGAACATCTAACAAAGACTATTTTTTTATTCTATCTTTTATCCATAAGAGACATTTCCTATTAAGCAGCAGCGATCATCCCCTTTCTGATCTTGAGGTATGACCTTGTGGAACTTGGATCCTAAGAATATAACTAAAGATCCTTCTTCCGCTGGGATATCTATAGATCCACTAGGTTGATCCAAGACTAAAGGTGCAGATCCTGTCGGAGTGTGGATATTGTAAGTCCACGACAAGATATACGGAAAATGATTATGAGTAGTAACCCCTTCGTTTTGTTTGTACTGAATTCCCCAACATTCAGCTAAAACGAATTTATTAGGATCAAAATTCAAGTGATGAGTGCTGGGATCTATCTTTTCTCCTGTTTGCCCTGCAGAAAAACGTACACATGTCTCATGCATGCATACATTTAGAAACATTAATATTTCTTCTAAGCAATCTGGCCTGGGGTTTTCTTGATGCAAGTTGAAGCGAGTACGAGAGGCGCCTCCTAGGACTGTCATTGCAAATCTTGATGAAATAAAATTTTGCAGAGATTTTTTAATGTTTTTGTGATTTTTATAGTGGAATTTCATGTATGGATGTTCTTTGCGATGCGTGAAGCTGGCATCCGCGTTTTTGACAAGATTGACTAAAGGATTAGGTGGAATATTTTTTGATTCAGTTTCTGAGGAGGTGTCCATCCTGAGCGACTAAGCGACTGTTTAATTATGGCAGAAAATAGGGAAAACGTTTTTCCTGATGAAGCGTATTATCACTAGAACAGCCCTCGCGGAAGAAATTCGAAAAATTCTGCTCAGCGCGGTATACATTAAACACCCACTGCGGATTGAGTAACTACTCAAACAAAAAAAATATACGCTATTTCTCTTGGGCAACACATCGGTACATGTTAGTTGTACACAACGCGATGTTAGTTAATTGATAACAATCAATCGCAATCGCAACACAAGTACACACTAATGTCAGCGCAGTTGCCCTGAAGCGCGCCGCCAATGGAGCATAACCATTGTATTCATTTGATATCCCCATGTGTCCCTGCGTAAGCAACAGTTATCCAGCACACTCCCGCATACATAGCGCATATTTCCCATGCCGCTCCTCCTCTCGCTCCTTGGCGCCAAACCTATTGACAAGCTGGATATCGCTTACGCTATCTCACACTTATATGCTATCAACTCCCAATGGTAGGCGTATTTTGTACATACAGCTCATCCCAGTAGGGGTTAACAATTTGATGTTAGTCCCATGTTAATGTCCACTTACATCAGTACATATGTATCCCGTCACCCTCAACAAAGCTTACCCTCTAGACATCCAAGCTTGCCAAGGCACTCACGCTCTTAAAGCTGCTGACTGGCAAGAAGTTTATAGCAGTAACGATTGGGTCTACTCAGAAGATCGCTACAGCACGCATCCTTGTGGCGCAGCGTCTGAAAAGTTCATCTATTGGTACGACGATGATTATGGCAGGCCTACTCTCGATTATTACGATGTCTTAATAGGCCCAGACCCATTCAACTCCGCTTTGAAAGAGCTTAAGGAACACTTCGAGAACCTTGAGCTTCCTTTCTGAATCAAACGCCCCTGCTTCGGTAGGGGTTTCTTTTTGAAGGTGGCTTGAAGGGGTTACCATGTCAGCTTTTTATTGTAAGCATTCATCAGTACATTTTTATTCATGACTACGCTCAAATCTCTTGCAAACCCTTGGTTCATTGGCGCCTGCATTGGCATAGCATTACGCTACTACAACTGCGATGGCGACTGGAACCTCTTCTTTTCGCTCAAGCTCTGGGACTTTACTCCTACGCTTCCAGAGTTCAATCTACTCACCAGGTAAGCACCATGACATCCCAATACCCCTGCTTCGATTCAGTCGAGGTGGGGGTTTTTTAGTTGTCCACCCACATCAGTACATTCTGTACTCTCTGTCATGCTTAACTCAGTTGATTATGTCACAGAAGTCCTACAGGAGAAACGCATCGATAAGATGCACAAACTCTCTGACGAGGACTACACAGCTTACATGCAATGTGTTAAAGATGGCCTAGAACCTGCGATGTGTCACCTATACATTTGGTAACCACCAGGTCAGCTCAATCCCCTACTGCCCCTGCTGGTTCTGCACCAGTGGGGGTTTTTTAGTGTGCCGATCCATCGGTACATTTTCCCACCTACAGGTTAATTTCTATGACCGCAGCTCAAGTAACCAAGATCGAAACTCTAACTGACGAGTTAGCAACAGTTAAGTCTCAGTTGGAGGCCGAGCGTTCTAAAGAGCGTGAGGCTACACAAGGTCAGCCATGGGCTAACTTAGAGTGCAAACTTCGCCTCCCATCAGATCTAAATGATCTTCAACCAAGTGAGTATAACGGCAACAAGTCCGTCAAGTTCTCAGCGACACCATTAGTTTGGGATCGTGATGCAAAGTCCTACAGAGAAGGTAGAGGCTACTACTTCGAAGCTAAGGACAACGGATTTGGCGCACTTGCCTCTGAAGTCGAAAGACGCATTCAGGAAGGCCAACGTGACATCATTGTCCGTGCCCGCTACGACACTTGGGTTTACAGCAGGAATGGAGAAGATATCACCTGCGATAAATTCGTAGTCGTGACTATTTCCGATATCCCTGTGGCTAAGTCACAACTCCAAAAGCAACAGGAACTTCCTGTCTCATAACGATTCATTACCCTGCTTGGCATCTAAATGCTAGGTGGGGTATTTTTATTGTTCACCTCTTACCAGTACATTCTTTATGGCGTATCTTTACAACGACGACGCAATTCCTTACAACACTCCAGATGATAGGGAAGATATCTACATTGGTAACATTACCAGTCGAGAAGCTCTTGCCATCATCAGCGCCGCTCATTTACGTCCAGATAAAGACCTAGACAGGCTTCACTACCAGATCATCCAATCTGTTCACGAGAAGCTCCACTCTCAAGCAGCTCAATGCGCCAAGTTCGAGACTGACAACGCAGGACTGCGACAGCAGCTTGCCGAATACACAGTCTCAGAACAGAGAGTCAAGAAACAGCTAGGTATAACAATAGACACTTTCTCTCAGGACAATAACAATGAGTGACAAACGTGGATTCGAGGGGCTCGTCCCTAACCCCCGTAAAGATTTCTATGTCGGCACCCACAAGGTCAGTAATGTATACGAGCCTGACTTCATACAAGAAGTCGAACCCTTCGTAGAAGATGACCCGTGGGATGACGACGACGACACAACTATTACTGGCAGAGCCTTCATCAAAAACTACGATGACTAACAACGTATCTAAATGGGACATCGTCCCAGTTCAACCAGGAGAATTATACGACGATCACCATCTCAGCGAATACGAGACTACTATGAGTGAGTATGTTAGTGAACAACTATTGAAACTCATATCTAAAGTAGCTCTCGTCACTGGCTTTGTTGTTAAATTCAGCAAGGCTACCTTTCACGCTGTTATCCCATCAATCGTTCGTCTTCTGTATAGATACAACAAGTGGGCTACTAACAATAGACCACTACTTCGACTAATCAACTACTTATACAACTTACGCACTGAAGACTATTGGGTATACAAAACTCCAACTGGCCGACTCAAAGGTCTAGATGGAAGCTTCCATAGTAAGAAGAAGTAAGTCCTTCCTACCCTTAATGGTTTCACACTGTTAAGGGTTTTTTATTGTAATACACCAGTACTAGCTGTTTCTACTACGCTCCGTAGGTCGGCTCAGGCTGATAGGAACCCGACAACGCATACTCTGGCTGACTGTACTCAGGCGCCATGTCATTCTGGAAGTCCTTCAGCAACGACCTCGGAATCAGTTTGTCTCTACGAAAACCTCTCCTTAAATTCTCTATGTCATCATTCTTTAACCCATCCCTTAAATCGATGTCGAAGACATCTCCAGCAATTCTTAATCCTTCCATGATTTAGCCTCTCTGCGCTCACATATTCTTACCGTCTCTTGATAGCTGACATACTTATTACCTGTTGTTTTTCCATGTGTTTCCATGGAGTACAACACCTTTCTAGCTATGTCACATTCAGCAGGAGTCGGTTGTTTAATCATGAAGTCAAGACGTCCATTCTATCTTCAGCTTGGTCATTACCACTTGTTAGATATTGCATAATATCGATCAAGCCCGCAGCACCAGCTGTTAATGCACCACCTGCAGCGCCATAGCTACCTACCTGTGTGACTCGGGATGGAGCATCGGTTCCACCCATGAGTCCTAGATATCCTTCTACTGGACCGGCTCCTCTATTATCTACAGCAGTCTGAATCATGATGTCTTGTTGAGACTTCCTCAAGTCAGGACTCATATTTTGCTGTCTTTTCAAAGCAGCTAAGACTGTCTCAGGAGTAGAGTTAGTCTCTTGAGCGATAGCGGCTGCTATACCTTGTAATGAATTCTCATTCAAGTCAGGCGCACCCATTCGTCTATTCAAAGACTCTTGTAGAGCTAGGTCACCTTGCGTCCGTGCTTCATCAGCAGCTCCAGTCATCCCACGTCTTACGTACTCATCAAATTCGCCAATAGGATTACGCTTGAACATCTGTTAACAATAATTGCAATAACTATATTCTATGTGTTTTATTTATAGGCTATGTCATCAGTACATTTTGTACCTGTCATCGCCTGTGCTGTCTGATTTCTCTTATGAAAATCCCACTCGTCAATGCGGAGCTGAACTTCTATTCAGGTACCGATAACAAATACGGTAACGGAGCTAATTGGGGGCATATCGAATTTCTAACTTGGTCGGGTAAAGACGACTCAAGATTAGAGACGATTGTCAACGCAGGCTTCAAGTCTGACCACGCTGTTAAAGCTATGGGTCAAGACGATCCAAACATCTTCGAAGTCGTAGACGGTCAGAAGATACACCGAAAGATCCTCATCATGGGCGGCAAGCCTGTTGGTGAGGTTCCTCTCAAAACTATGGTTGCTGATTACAAGCGTCAGCAAGCTATCAAAGCAGCCAAAGGTTCAGACGGTACTGACCCTCAGATCCAACCTGCATAAACACAAATGGGGCTGTCAAAAGCCCCTCTTTTCTCACCATTACAATGACATCTTCATCAAAAGCTAAAACCAAAGCGCAATCTAAGCCAGTTTCTTCGGCAAAGATTATTCCAAACCAAAGTCATCTCCAGCGCAAATTGAGAGACCTTGCATTCGATATGATGCAATGTCCTCCAGAAGCCGAGTTCCTAGAAGATCTTACGGCAGAAGATCCTGTTCTCAAGCAGAAAGCACAAGAACAAGTAGAAATGTGCCTCGTAGGAGCAGAAGAATTTGACAATAATGCAGATCAGATCCTTACTATGGTCAGCTGGTTTCGCAACCGTGCAAAGTTCCGTAAGGACGAAGCTAACAGGATCAAGGCTCTTGCAGAAAGAGACGAGAAGACTGCTGAACAGTTGGAATCCTATGTATACAAAATGTTTAACCATGTATACAGCGATCAAGGGTTCACAAAATATGATCTGCCTACTCACAAAATCACATCACGTAAGACAGAGTCTGTAGAAGTCGACTATATGCTTATTGATTGGGACAAAATTCCACCATCTTGTCAAAGACAAGGAGCAATCACTCTTGATAAGCCCGAGATCAAGAAGCTTCTTAAAACCAACCTGAAGTATTCAGGCGTTTCACTCAAGACCGAAAGGAAATTCTCTTTCAAATGAACGATTACGACTTCTTAGTCTCAAGCGGTGACGACAACTTAGTTAGTCTCACCCCTATCACCCACAAAGCAATCAAATACCTATCTGAGGTTGTACCTGACCACCCTGAAGGTTCGTCTTTTATACACAGTTATGAAGACATTGCTTTATTTGTAGACACTTTTATCCCATCTGAATTCACTATCTCATGGTTACATCCACTCCACGTACTCAGAGAAATTCAAAGTACGATCCAGTCCACGTTGTCACAACAACTCCAGGAGCCAGCATCCAACCAGACCAAAAACGAGCAGGATACTGGTTCGCAAGAATCGACTACGTCCTCGGTAACGGAAAGAATGCCCCTATTGCATTCCACAAAGTTAATAAAGACCTTGTCAAAAGAGGCATGCGTATCAGTACTGACGGCACACTCCTCAAAGATGGACGCAACTTTACCTCAGAACTCAAGTACAACGAAGCTCTCAAATGCGAGGAACTCGTTTTTAATCACCTCAAACCCAGCGGCGACCAATCGATGGAAGAAAGTCATCAGGAGCCTTCAGCAGATTTCGAAGGATACCAAGACTCTGACAGTATCACTGAACTCTCAAACCTAGAGCAAGATCCCTTCCCTGCTTCTAGTCAAAAGACAGTGAGCAAGGCAGAATATGCTGAGTCACGGTTAGACCCAGATTTTAAATTCTTACTTGATCAATGTCTCAACGGTCATGTCTACATGACATCACGACTAGGAGTTAGAGAACATATTCGTCCGGATACAATTCAGAAGTATGTCACTTCAGTCAACATTGCTTTCGTAGACATCTACAAAGCTAAGAAACAAATAGGAGAACTTTCATGACTATTCCATCACACCTGAAACAACCAGTAGAAGTCCTAGCCAAAGGCTATACAGTTTACTTTGCAGTTACTGACGGATCTAAAGACTCAGTACCTGAAGAATTCTGCTTTATGCCCAAGGATGGACATGTCAACGTCTATCATTTCCAACGTGGCAACGGAGGCACTATGGTTAGACGTAAAATGGACAAAGCTTTAACAGAATTGTCCTTGATTATTAATACTCATCCTGGTATCGTGAACCAAGATTGTTCTCACATACAAGCAGAGGTCAGCGAGGATGGAACCAGTTTCACGGTATCGAGTTGAATTCACTTGCAACAACCCACCTCTAGCATTAGAGGACGTTATTACTTCTGTGTCTAAAGAGTTCAAATTAGATGTTCGAGACTACAAATATGTAAAGCTAGTGGAACATCCCGAAAGAGATATAGTCATATCTCCTGAAGGTATTCCACTACATATGCTCGACAACATCCAAATTCAAGAGCTCTAGCACAAACCCAATAGGGAATGTTACGACGTCAAAACATGACGATTACACTAGTGTCAGCTACAACAATCGACATGAGTAAAACAAGGTTAATTCCCACCGATGCAACCAAGTTAGATGACGTTGATCAATACTTTGAATGCATCACCAGTTGCCCACCAACTGATACAGAATGCGCTACAGAATGTGTAGAAGAACTAAAAGAAAACGACATAGCTCAGCTAAATGTCCCATCTTATTGAGATGAACACGTTGGCTAAGAAGCCTGCTGACTGGGAGATCAGATATCAATACAAAAGTCCATATTCACAGCTATTTGTTGCAGAGCACTGCACTGCTGCACAAGCTTGGAATCTCTTTCTTGCTTTAATCCCCGAAGAAGAAAGAGGTACTAGTAATAGTAATTGGTCTTTATGTCCTGTTGATAACTATGAATGATTGTTTGAACGGATGGTCGCTTTGATCATCCAACAAGCTTTCCATACATCTCCTAGTAACTCTCCTATATAGTTCGATACGTCATACGCTTGACACTTTGCTGCAGCCGGCTCAATCATCTTGAGCATGTTGGAGAAAGCTTCAAGATTCTGTAAATAAGTATTTAATTGTTCCACACCTTCATAAGACTCAACATTCTTAAAACAAGACCCTAATGCATCTTTTAATCCGCAAGAACACATAGGCATCCAATAGTCAAGAGTTCTCACCAACTCGCCCAACTTATCAAACTGACCTAGGTGTGCTTCGTATTGATCCTTCAAGAATGCATGGACTGCTAAGAAATTTTGATCTTCATAATTGAAATGAATCAAATGTGATTGAGTTTGTAACTCTCTCACGAAAGACGCTAACAATACTAACTTCTGCGCCAAGTCAGGGACATTACCTTGTCCACCCTCTTCTTGAGGTAATACTTTAATGTGTAATTCTCCTGTTGGGTTTGGCACTAAATCCATTTCCTTTGCGTAGCTGTTTCCATTGTAAAGCGTTTGTTATTGCCGATTTGCATCGGTACATCTGTTGTATTACTTCGCTCTTATGTCTGAGTTAGAAACCAAACAAGTTCAACCCATCACCACTACAGAGACAGGCTTGCCTGTTAGACCTTCCCTGCCAGTTCAAACGATTGGCATCAATCGAGACGGCTGTATTTATGGATATGGTCCATCACCAAGTGAACCTAAGTTTACCTTGGCAATCGATACAGGTCTAGTCTTCTTTGGCAAGCCCATCCTTTCTCTCACTCACCACGTCACTAAAGGTAGGAAACAACCTTATCTCAACGTGTATCTAAATACGTTTGCATTCGACGATGACGGTAACCAGCTGAATGGAGTATTCGCTCCAGTAAAGAATGGTTTAACTGTTCTCAAGATGAAAATAGGTGGACTACCTAATGAAGATACAGGTAAAATGTTGGTTCAAAACGCACCTGCTAGTTTCTGCGGTGACCTTAGGACACAACAATGGACTAGCCACATTGACCAATCGGATTTTAACGGCATCATATACACAAGCAAAGGCAGTAAAGGTGGCATCTTTGCCAACATTTACTCCATGAGTAACGAACCTCTCGATGGTGTGCCTTTGAACCGAGATCCTGACCAATTCCAATGTGAGTTGAATCACATTTGTCAGGCTATGGGTCAAAATACTCTATTCCCACTTGTTATCGATGCAACTTAACACTGCAACAGTAGTAGATCTTTCTTTATTCAAAAAGCAAAAGGCTTTACTAGATCGAGTATCCCAACCAACTCCTACCTATCTAGGAGTTCCAGCTACAGTTGAACATTTAATTAAGAGTATTGCTTCGTTAAAAGTTCAACTGCCACCCAAATACAGAAGGAAACTAACATCTTTGGAAATAGTGCTAGAAGAAATTCTTAGCAATATGAAAGATGACTAGGTTCGCTGACTTTTCACCAACCATCATGCAACCCCTACACAATCTAAAACCCCTGCTCTCACAAGTGCTCTCAACTCAAGAACAAACCCACGAACCCACTGTTATGCCCACAACTGTAACAGGACTCTGCACCAAAGATGTAGAAGACCCAGGTTCTGAAACTTTCATGCCTGGCAAAGTCACTCGAGCAGACGCTAGTTTCTTCCAAGGACTGAAATCCGAATGCCGAGAATGGCAATCAACAGAAGAACAATTGAAATCTGTTGGTTGCAGTTGGTTAGTAACTCCTGAGCCTTTGTACTCCAAAAGATATGACAGAACCTATCCCGAGATCGTTAACTGGTACACCAGTGATGGAGATCGCTTAGGTCAGTTCTCTAATTGCAGACATATCATCCATCCTCAAGATGGTTTGAATTGGTACAAAGAGTTCATTCATAAAACCAAAGCTGCTTTCTTACAAGAACTCACGCTTGATGTCATAGGATATCTACCTGATCAAAGAGTTCTATACTTTGCATCCAAGCTAACTGATATGAATCCTGAAAGGTTAAAAGAAGTTGGTGATACAACTGATTTCTTCCTTATGTTCAGTATCAATTATATGGAACCTAGAGCTATGAAAGCTCAGATATGGGCTAACGAATTAGTCTGTGAAAATGGCATGACACGTCGAATCAAAGATGGTCAGGCAACTATTAATCACAGAAAAGCTCGTGGAGAGGTTGATGTATATCAAGCATTAGAAGCTGCTGTATTAGAAGCTAAGCGACACGTTTACATAAAAGAAAGCTTCATAGATACTCCATGTAATGAGACTGACGGCAGGAGATACATCCGTCGTTTCTTCCAAGATTCAATTCCAGAAGAACATCGTCAGTATGCAATAGATAATCCTACTTGTAGCGTTGACTCTCGAGTTATAAATACACTGGAACATACATTCTTGCATGGTCTTAAAGGTGGAAACCTTGAGACAAGGCAAGACAACTTATTCCGTGTGCATTCCGCAGTAACTCAATACACAAGTCACCACAAAGCTGTTAGAAACGGTGATGATTCAAGATTTGCCAAGCAGTTAGATGGCAATCTTTCAAGGATCAATACTCAGTTCACTGAGTTCCTTCAAAAGCAAACGACAGGTCGTAACTTCGATGTCACCCTTTAAACAAAGATCAGGACAAACTCAAGGCCCTCGCTTCAAAGCGGGGGATCGAGTCTATAAAGCTAAGAACGGTAGCACTGGCAGGAAAGACGGAATCATCATCTCTCGAGAAGATGTGAAGTATAAAACAGGCGCTACTCATAAAGCCTATTGGATTAGGTTTGACAACAACCCTCGCTTACACCATATTGAGCAGAGAATGCTCCACCCGATAGAAAATGGGCAAACACAAAAGGAAGACTTGCAGTCAAAAATATAGACTAAGAGAAGGTAGCTTTAAGCGATCTCTTAGACATCAACTACAACTAGACGGCACGCCCTTATTCCAAGATGGTCACATCGACGTTCTCGACATTAACGCCTCGAGAAAAACTCCTAAAACAAATAGAATCAGCCGCTGATTCAGTTTTATCAAAACAACCTAACGGTTTTTGTAATCTTTACCCCACATCTACACAATGTCAGATCCCAACTATTTCTTCAAAGGACGCAACCTCGAAGAAGATACACAAGCAGTAATGGAACTAGTAGAACGACCTCAAGATGTTGAGTATTCCATATCAGAACTTCTGTTCATCAGAACTGCTATAGATCAAGTGCCAGCTAGAAATACAGAGGAGTCAGAAACTAAAGCTGCTTTAATTGCTAAGACTAACGAATTCGTAGCTGAAATACTTAACGGCAAACAGAAAGGAAGAACATCAATTGCCCCACTAGACAAAGGTAACCTCGACTAGTCTCTGGCAGTGAGACTAGGGGTTAGCTGCGTTTATATATGAAGACTGACTGAGTCAACCAGCTACTCATGTAAGCCCAGACTAATAACCCTCTACGTGGTGGGCGTAGGGGGTTTTTTAGTGTCCTTTACCATCGGTACATTCTTATGTCATTGCTTAAGCTTGGTGCAGGTAACGCTAAGCTCGCAGATACAATCCTTACCTTCAGCACACCCGCAGGTCATTGCTGCCCTGGTGCTAAACATTGTCACGTCCTCGCTGACAGAGACACAGGCAAGCTAACTAAAGCTGCCAACCTTCTCTATGACTGCTATGCATCTCGCATGGAAGCACGTTGGCCAACAGTACGCAATGCTCGTTGGCACAACAAAGATCTTATAGATTCTCTGACTCTTACAGATCTTACAGACCTCATGATCTTATCAGCCGTAAAGCATAAAGCTTACAAGAAAGCTGAGATGTTCAGATGGTTTGTTTCAGGTGATTGCGATTCGGAAAAACTCCGTGATGCAATCTTTAATACTGCAAGAGAATTGAATCACCTCATTCATTACTCTTACACCAAAAACTTACCCTTGTTCTTAGACATTAAAAAGCCTGAGAATTATCGGCTAAGTGCTAGTTGGGGAGGTCGCTTCGATCACCTCATCAACCCTATTGACTTTCCACGTAACGCAAGAGTCGTTCGTTCAGTAGAAGAAGCTGCCAAGCTTAACCTCCCTATTGATAAGAAAGATGATCTTGCTTACGGTCCTATCGACCAACCCTTTGCTCTTCTATACCACTAACCATGTCAAATTCCAGCACAGTAGTCCCATTGGACTTTAAAAAGAATAGCGACGAATCACTATTTGAATACTTCGAACGTATTGATAAGTATTTTGACTACCAAAATGCAGAAAATCTTGTAGGAAGAAAGAAGCCTACCTTCCCTGATAAAGAAGGGGATTGGCCTACTTTCTGGTCTCAATCACAGGCATGGGAGCATGATTATTTCATGAAAAGAATGCAAGCTTTCAAGCACGGGCTAAATGCAATCACTCTTGTCCATCCTGCATTGGACTCTATCAATGTCAAATATGAAGGTTCCGGAGATGACGGTAATATTGAAGATATCGAGTTCTATGACAAGAAAGGTAAAGTTATAAATATCTCCAGCGATGATTTTATTTATCAGCATGTATCAAGAGTTTCATGGTGGATAACTCAAGACGTTTCTCCTGGCTTTCATAACAATGAAGGCGGTCAAGGTGAAATTGATTTCAAAAAAGATCATGAAGATCTAGGTCAATGGAAATGTACCTGTGATCACGAGAATAATACCATTCAAGTCGAATCTGTCGAAGTGGAGATGTTCTAATGTCCCACTACCACTATCACTGTGTAAGTTCTGCTAAAGCTTTTGGTGGTGAACCAGAAGACTATGCACCACTACATAAGTGGATGGATAGAGGACGTGCAGGTACAAGCAAGATCCTTCACAGGATGTTGTGTCATCACACCCAAGGAATAGCAGATGGTGTTGCCTTATTTGGCGACACCTTCACTAATTCCAAAGGAAGAAAAGTACCTACCTCTCTCATCCTTGAGCAACACATTACAGAAGATCTCGGTTTTGTTCCAACCTTGGATCATTACATCGAATGTCTTCGTACTCCACGCTGGGCATCTCAACCAGCAAAAATGTTGTATACCAAATTCATGACGAGGTCTAATGACTGATCTTACTGACAAGCAAAGAGATGGATTGATTGAACAGTATGTAGAGTTAGTCATCGATAACATGGACATCAAAACGATGACTCAAGTTATTACTAAACAACTAACAGATACTTATCAGGACTACTCAATAGAAGAGTTGCAAACTCAAGTAGAGACAACACATGACAAGGAGTTATATAAGGAATTAGTTGATAACGTAACCAACCCTGAGGAAAACTAATGCCAATTTTCCACGTCACTCTCTCAGAGAAGACCACCTATACCGTTCACGTCAAGGCTGACAGTATTGAAGATGTTGAAGAAATGCATGAGTCAGAGTTCGAAGATCTCAACCGTGTTGATTCAACTAGTAACTGTCTCGGTATAGATAGCATCGAGGATCCTAATGAGTAAAACTATTGCTCCTGTGAAAGAGTTTCGAGTCTGCTTATCAGAGCAACTTGAACAATTCTGCAAAGAACAATCACTACCTAATTGGTGTTGTGATGATCTTCTGCATAAAGATGCCAGTGATGACTTGTATCTTTCCAAAGATCAGCGACAATGGTTAATAGATTTTCAAATAGCTTGGTGCGCTGTTACCGACGATGAACCAATGTAAGTTGAAACTATTAGACGCCTTTGCTGGCATAGGAGGATTCTCTTATGCAGCTGAAAGACTAGTCGGTGGATTTGAAACTAAACAATTCATTGAAATCGATCCTTACTGTCAATCAGTTTTAAAGAAGAACTTTCCCAACGTTCCTATACACAATGACATTACAACATTCCAGTCATACCAAGGAGAGTACGACGTACTCACAGCAGGATTTCCTTGCCAAGATTTGTCCGTGGCTGGATCGCAGAAGGGTATTGGAGCGGGAACTCGCAGCGGTCTTTTCTACTCCGTCATGCACTTGGTTGGGATCATTCGACCTCGATTCGTCCTACTTGAAAACGTTAGAAATCTTATCTCGCACCAGCAAGGGGAAACCTTCCAAGAAATTCTCTTTCAAATTGCCAAAAGAGGGTACGATGCTGAATGGTCTATTGTTTCAGCTAGAGATGTGGGAGCCTGTCACAAGCGCGAGAGGATCTGGATCATTGCCTACCCCAAACACAATGGACTCCCTCCCTCTAAGGAGCAAGGAATCCATGATCAAGCAAGTGACAGAGACGAGACCAGGCAGGACACAACTCTCCAATCTCAGGGAAGCAGTCAATCCAGAAGCGATTCAACTCTTCGAGGAACTGAAGGAGATGAGGAACCCACCTCTACCAACTCCGACAGCACGAGACCACAAGGACTCGGGACCGAATCTGAATTACGAGAAGGCTCACCAGAAAAGAAGGCTAGCTGGTTCGGCGGTCGTCTTGACGAACAGCCTGCCAACCCCATGCGCTCGGGACTGGAAGGGCAGATCAGGCCAAGGTTTCCAGGATCGATCAGGTGGCAGACCCCGCCAACTTCCAGACGTCTTGACCCGCTCTGGCG
>Ga0098037_1000245_pt1 | contig 30675 bp, 32 predicted proteins | sample 5_EtaG_FD_75050 | JGI IMG/M metagenome (GOLD analysis project Ga0098037, IMG submission 75050) | Marine viral communities from the Subarctic Pacific Ocean - 5_ETSP_OMZ_AT15132 metaG | ecosystem: Environmental > Aquatic > Marine > Oceanic | place: Pacific Ocean | collected 2015-01-08 | reverse complement strand
ATTATCATCGAGGATTAAGTAACATTGTTATTAACAACAAAGAGATAGATTCATATTTAGATGATTTTTTAGAAAAAATTTACGAAAATCAAATACAATAAAAAGGAAGGGAATAATGGCAATACATATAAAAGACATACAAGAAGCAATAACATTAATTAAAGAAACACAAGTAAGTCTCAGAAGATTAGCAAAGATAATAACCAATGAAGATTTAAGAACCTTACAACCAAAGATTGACAAGTTTCTTGAAGAGATAGAAATAGATGTTTACACTGATTGAGACACTATTGAGAATGAAAATAAATGAAAATAATATTAGGAATAAATGATAACAAATAATAATATATATACTAGGATATGTATATAGGAAAGGAAAGTATATGGAAGATAGTAAAGTAATAACTTACCCACTAAAAGTAGACAAGAAGGAATGGAATAAATTCAAAGGAACATCCTACCTTTTAGGCTTTGATACGGTTAATGACTGTTTGAAGCATTTAATTGAAGAATGCGTAAAAAGGGCTAATAATGCGAAGTAATAGCCCAATTGATATAGAAGGTATATACAGCGATTATCTGGACAAAAAACAGGAAGAAAACCGCTTAAATCGATATTCTGGCAATGAAAGCTGGTATCATGCAAGCGGAGCTGGTAGTTGTTCAAGAAAGTTGTACTTTGAGTCAGTGGAACAAGTAGAACCAACGAACCCAATTGATGCAAAAACTAAAAGATTGCTAAGATTGGGTAATGTGGTGCATGATGATTTTGAAAAAGCCCTTCACTACTATAATAGAGATAATAATAGAGATAATAATAGAGATATCTCTAGTGATAAAGAAAAAGAAAGTAAAGAAAAAGAAATAAAATTTCACACTGAAGGAGAGATAAAAGTAGAAGAACTTAATGTTAGAGGCTTTTATGATATTGTAGTAGAAGGAGAAGAGGTTTACCTGTATGATTTAAAAACTTGTGGTGGATATTCATGGAAATTAAAGTTTGGTAGAAAACCTGCTTTTAATCCATCTATTCACTATGAATTGCAACTTGGTACATACGGGTATGCAGTGAAGCAACAGTTCGGTAGGCTTGATGGAATGTTTTTGTATTATTACAATAAGGATACTTCCATGATGAGGGCAGTGTCGGTGCCTTTAACATACGTTTCAAGAGCCTACTTGTTCTGGAGAAATACCAAGGATGAACATAAACATGGATTGCCACCGTTTAGAAAAGGTGTATCACCTGTACAAGATTGGCAGTGTAATTATTGTCAGTTTCTAGACCATTGCAATCCACTAAGATAGGGAGATAAATATGAGTAAAGAAACTGAAAAACAATGGGAAAAAGAGAAAAAAGAGGCTATAATGAGAAGATTTTCAAGTAGCTTATGGTCAACTGAATATACTGACGAATTTCTCAATGAAGTAAATATTGCAGATGGTTTATGCAGGATTGCTGAACATTTAAGTAAAATTGCTAAATTAATGAGTGAAAACAAACAAACAAAGGAGTGAATATGAGTAAAACAACACAAAACACATTCATGAAGCTCTATAAAACAGACGTAAGTAAATATCAGAAGAAAAAGGGAAAGTTTACTTATTTGTCTTGGGCAGATGCATGGGCATTGCTAAAAAAACAATGTCCAGATGCTAGATACGGAGTTACAAAGGCAGAGGATGGTTCTCCATTCTTTGTCACACAATGTGGTTTTTTTGTTGATGTATGGGTAGAAGCTGATGGTGTATCACTATCACAAATTCATCCCGTACTTGATAATAGAAACCAACCAATTGCTGAACCAAATGCTTTTCATATTAATACAAGCATACAAAGAGCATTAGCTAAAACTATTGCATTACATGGATTAGGTTTATACATCTTTGCGGGTGAAGATTTACCTGAACCTGATGCATTAACGCCTGATGAGGAGGCGAAGTTGTATGAATTAGCTAAGTCTATTAGTAAAGAACTTGTTAATGAGTTAAAGGCTAAGGTTGCAAACATGGAAATAAATGCTAATAACTATGAAGCATGTATTGAGAAAGTCGAACAAATGATAAAAAACAAAAAAGGAGATAAATAATGGCTGATATCAATGACGCATTTGACGGAGTAACAGGAAAACAAAGTTTCTTTATTCCTGGTAAAAAAGAGAAGAAGGACTATAAACCTTTTGCTAAAGGTGAATACTTTGGACATATCGTTGAATGCGAATCAAAAGAGGTTGATGTAAAAGGTGGAAAGCATAAAGCTAGATTATATACTTACACTTTTCAAGCATCAAAAGAAAACAAAGACAAAACCTTTCAGTATGAAAACATAAATGGACAGATGGAAGATACTAAAGGCGATTGTTATGTTGGTAGTAAATTCAGAGGTAAAGTATGGAGGTTCTTAGAGCCAACAGAAAGAGATACCTTTGAATCATATCCTGAAGGAAACTCAGGGTACTTAAGATTCTGCCAAACTATAGGAGTTGAATGTCCTGTAGAAAAAAGAGTCGTAGATGGTAATGAAATAGAAGTGCAGCTATTGCCTAATTTAGAGACAGGGGATATGCTCGGAAAGCCAGGAATCGCTTTTGTTGACCTTGGGAGACCATGGACAAATAAAAAGGGCGAAAGAAAGCAATATTGGGATTCTAAATTCATCAAAAAGTGGGAAGATGGAGAAGAAATATCAATAGCGGAAAGTTCTAATGCGATACCATTCTAGAAGAAAAGTAAAAACAATGAAGAGAGTGTTTATAAATGTGCTTTATAAAATAGGAATGCCTGTTAAAAGCATAAAAAAGGTAGTTGGATTGTCTAGGGCTACTGTTTATAGACACATAAATAGGTAATAACTATGGGAGGGCGGAGTTACCCCACTAATCATATCGCTCTGCCTTCCCACTCCCTAAATTGGAGGATATATGAGACAGACAGTTAAAGGTAAAGGAAAGTTAAGATTTTGTCCGACAAATAAAGTTTGTTGGTCGCTAACAAGAGATGATGAATTAAAGATATTTCGAGACATGCCAACGTATGGTCTTGAAAGAGAAGAGATACCAGAAGAACATAAACCAAGGAGGATATAATGGGTAGAGCTATAGACATGGAAAAAGATATTGATAAGTTAAAAATAGAAGTAGAAAAACTTAACAATATAGTTAGAGGTATGGCTAGTGAGCTTACTGAAGTAACAGATGCGTTATTTGAGGAAGAAGAAACAGAAACCAAAGAGGAGAAAAAAGATGGCAAAGAAAAAGCCAACAGCAAAGGAAATGGAAAAGGTAATAAATCTAGTGATACAGCAGACGGAGATTCTGATACAAAGAGTAAATAAACTAGAATTTATAACTGAGACATACCATGAATACAAAAATGAAAAAGAAGACTTTATTAAATACCTCAATCGAAAGGTTGAAAAAAGTAATAAAGACAGAGATGGCGATAGTTCACGTAACAACGAACAACAAAATATTTCTAAGCCTGCAGGAAGCGATAAAGGAGCAGGAAAAGATACAAAAAAAAAGTCAAATAGTAAAAAAAAAGAGGGAAAAGATAATGAAAGTATATGAAATATTATCAAAAGTGTTATCTGAGAACGAATGGGGAATATTCTTTAAAGGAGAGCCTATAGAAGGATACCCAACTCAAGATGGCATGAAGATGTACAAAGTAAATGAGGTTGCATCTGACAGACTGTATGATGCAATAGAAAAAGAGATAATACAAACGGAGAATCAATGCCAACAAGCAAAGACAAGTTCCGAGGAAGAACAGACAGAGAGCAAGTAATAGACTGGCTTAAAGCTGACTTGAGATATTACCAAAATAATGTCGGAGAGATAACAGAATACGGAACTTTAATAGACGAAAAACTTATTAACGCTGTTAAATTTAGGATACAAGCATTACTTAATAAGTTATAAACAAAAATAGGGAGAAAAAATGGAAAATGCACTACCATATGATATTGTGGCGGAAGATGCTGTGCTTGGGTCTGTAATAGCAAATCCAGGGGAGTATGAGGCAGTGGCTAGATACTTTTCTGATGATAATGTTTTTTATCAGAGAAGAGCGAAGCTACTTTGGAATAAATTAAAGAAAATGATTAGAGAGAGGCAGACAGTTGATACATTGACTGTATGCATGGCTGTAACTAAGGAAGATATAGATAAAGGCTTAACAAAGCATTATATTACAGGATGTACCTCTGAGACATGCGTAAAGGGTATGACGGAATATTACGCCAATAAGCTATATGAAAAATATCTTTTAAGAAAGATTATTGTTAAAGCAGATGATATAAAGAAAAATGCTCAAGATAATAAGAGTGATATTTATATGACAATAAGCGAAACACATTCAATCTTATCTGAAATTTTAAACATAAGACCTTCAATGGCTACTGATATTAATGATGTTATATCCGAAACTGTAGATAGTATAAAAAATAAGACTTCAAAATTAATTACAACAGGCTATGGTAAACTAAATGCCTTTTCTGGAGGCTTAACAAGGGGAGAAATTACAATTATAGGCGGAAGACCAGGTCATGGTAAGACGACAGTAATGATTAATATGCTAGCTAATATTCTTAAAGATGGTCATAAAGCTATATTTTTTAGCAGGGAGTTACCAAACTCAGAGCTTGTAAAAAAGATTGTTTGTTTAGAATCTGGGAAATTAGATTATGGTCAGGTGCGTAAAAACATATGGACTAATACTTCTTTAAAACATTTCGAAGAGGCTTTATCTTTTGTTAGGAGTAAGTATTCAAGCGATAAGTTTTTAATGTTTGATAATGTAAGAGATTTTGCAGCATCGTCAAGTGAGGTTAAAAAGTTTAAGCCTGATATTATATTTGATGATTATATACAGCTTATTGCATGTGATAGCAGAGAAGACCAAAGAAGACTACAAATAGAGAAACTTGTTAATGATTATAAATGGCTTGCGAAAGAAACGGATGCTGTTGTTGTATTGGCTTCACAATTAAATAGAATGATTGAGAGGGCAGGAGTGAGAGGAAAAGCATTAATGCCTCAGCTATCTGATTTAGCAGAGAGTGGAGCAATAGAACAAGTAGCGGAGAACGTATTCTTTAGCTATTATGACTATAAAGTAAGAGGAGAAGCAGGTAAAGGTAAAAATACACTGACTATATCAGCAGGAAAGGTGAGATACGGAGACAGCGGTGATGTTGATTTAGTTTACGAAGGTAATAGATGTAAAATATATAACGATTCAGGAGAAGCGATAGATGAAAAAGCAGCGACAAAATTGCAAGAAAATAAAAACGCAAAACAGCTTGAAATACATAGGGATTGACCCAGGTAAAAGCGGTGGGATAACTGTTATTGATGAAAAGGGCAATATAGATGCATATAAATGCCCTGAAAAAGTTTTAGACATGTCAATGACATTTAAGATAATAATAGGAGATACTGCTCCAGATAATGTTAAGCTATTAATGGAGAGAGTATGGGCAAGACCAGGAAACGCTGTAAGAGCCGCATTTACATATGGTGTTAATTATGGTCAGTGGCTTGGTATTGCAGCATCATATGAAATAAAAATGTATACAGCGTTGCCAAACGATTGGATTAAGTGGGTAGGATGTCCTAAAGCATTGCCAGTTGCAGATAGAAAGCGATGGTTAAAAACAAAAGCAAAGGAACTATACCCTGAATTGAAAAAGGTTACATTAAAAACTGCTGATGCAATATTAATATGCCATTATGCAAAAGAGGAATATTTTATAGATTGATATATTTACAAGATATAATAAGAATATTTGGAGAATGCTATAGAAACAAGGGAGGTGAATGGGTGAAAGTAACAGAAGAGTACGCTAAAGGGTTTGACTTAGATTTAAAATTTGGTCAACTTGGAGAAAAGTTTGTTGACGATATGCAAAACGGCAACAATAAAATAGAAGTAAAAACAGAAAGAGATATTTGGAAAACAACTGGTAATATAGCTATAGAATTGAAGTATAAAGGCTATCCATCAGGCATTTCTACCACTGAATCAAGCACATGGGTACATTTATTGAGCTATAAAGGGGTTATACAGGGCGGATTTATATTCCAGGTAGACTCACTTAAGGTTTTAATAAAAAAACGCTATAAAGATGGTAAATTAAAAATGGTAATGGGTGGGGATGATAATATGAGTCAAATGGCATTGCTGCCAATTAAAGAACTTTGGGGTTAAAATCCTTGCTCTACTGACCAATCATGGTCATCATAAAAGTTTTTAATATTATGTTTTCTTGCATAAACAGGAAGATGTTTCATGAACTCTATTAATCTTTTTCTGTATTCAGATTCAGATTCAAATAAAGTCATGGTTAATTCTTTAGCGTCTTTAGATTGTTGTAACCATTTAATGAACTCTAATGAATTTCTTTTGCCTTTTTTGCTTGATTTATATAAACTGCCTTTATTTGGATTTAGTTGTCTTAATTTTCCTTTAATCATAGATTCGGCTTCTTTAAAAGCGACATCCATAGACCTTCCAAATCTAACCCTATCATGAGCAATGGCAAAAAATGTAGCAAAGAAATGTTCAGCAAATTCTTCTTTTCCCTGTAAATAAAAACTATCTTTAAAATCTTTATAATAAGGGGACAATTCATTTTTTTGCATTTCCTCTGGCATAGGCTTACCTTTTTCTTCCATAAAATCTCTGTAAAGTTTTGATATTCTAATCCTATTACTATTCAATTTATTAAACTTACGTTCTTTTATTTTTAAAGCATTACTATATCCAGAAAATGTTCCTTTCATTATATTTTCACCAAATTGACTAAAATTAGATTTACCGTCAGCCAATTGACCTATTTCCATAACCATAGTAGATATTGTGTTATATATTGCAGGTTCTAAGGTTTGTTGAAAACCAGTATCAAATGGACTAACAACTTCTGACATTATTCCAAACAATTCACCTTTCCACATTGTAGTTTTAAATCTTGTCCACCAATCAGAATTTTCTTTAGGCATATCAGTGTTAAGTAAAGCTTTATATACACCCATCATTACGCTGCCTGATACATATGTTGCAGCAAGACCCATAACAGGTTTCATTAAATTTCTATTTCTAATTGATTCTCTTATATTATTTTGAGTATTATCAGTTGCCGCATAAGCCATTCTTTTAAAAAGTGTTAATGGTCTTATTCCTTCTGCTCCTGCAAACTTTGGCATAAATAAATCAGCTGAAGACCCTTGAGTATTAACGTGTGAATATAAATTCATTTTATTATTTATGTTTTCTACATTCCTCATTAATTTTATTTTATCTAAATTAGATAAACTGTTATCAGCTTTTACTTCTTTAGAATCACCGTATTTTCTTCTTATGCCTATTTCTTTATCATTTAAAAAATAAAATGATTTCAATCTATCTACAGAACGATTATATATTTTGCTGTTTTTAGGGTGAGCAGATATATTATTTAATAATCTTTTTTGTTCTGCTATAGAACTAGCTATTGCAAGAAGCCTATTAAACTTTTCTGTAGGTTTCATAAAACCAGCTTTAAATGCAGTTGCATCCAATGCTCTATCTGCAAGGTTCCTGCCTTCATATAATATATTACCAATACTAAAAGCATTACTATCCAAAGCCCTTTTATAAACCTCTGCATCCTTTGCAAGAACTAACGCAAAACCTTGAGCTATATCTCTTACACGATGTGCAAAAACTGTTTGAGTAGTACCTGTTACTATATTTTTAAGTCCTGCTGTTGGGAAACTCAGTCCTAGTTTTGCTACAATCCTTGCAGTAGCTTCAAGAGTCCTGTATGAAAGTTCATATGGAGCCGCAGATTTATCTGTTCCTAATTGTTTCTGAACAACGTCTTGTACCCAATTTATTTCTTTTTCTTTTACGCCTTTTAGTTCTGATTTTAAATTTTTAAATACTTGGTTGATACCATTTCCAGGTTTCATGCCTTGTATTGCTTCTGGAAACATTTCTAATGTTGCGTAAAATTTAGCCATTCCAGCTACATATGGATTTACAGTCCTATCAAATTGATGTTCATAGGTTCTAATTAATTTACCTTTTTCATTTTCTACGTATAAATCTTGTAATTCATATCTTTCTTTTAAATATTTAATTGAAATTTTACTTGGGTTAAAAAATAATGCATCCTGGTATCTTTGTTCCGCAACAAGCATAGACATCTCAAGTTCTTTACTTAATTGTTCTTTAGTATAATTTTTACCATATTTTTCTTTTGCTCTTCTTGCAGCTATACTCTGAGCTATATTTATAATGGCTCTACTTTTAGCTCCCTCTTTTAAATGTAAAGCTCTTTTTGCACCTGCTGTTATTGACCTTGTGATATAAATACCATCTTCAAAAAATTTAATATCACTGTTTTTCATTAAAAACTCAAACTCTGCCTGATTTGTGTTTTGCCTTAAAGCAGATTCAAATTTTTCTTTACCAAATCCTTTTTGTATGTTTTCTATATATAAAACAGCAATTTTACCTTCTTTGGTATTTGTGTTTAAATATTTATAACTACCATCTTTGTTCTTTTTAGCTAATCCATCACCAAAAGATTTACCATCTCTTCTTGTTCTAATTGTTTCTTTCCACTCTGGCAATACAGCTTTGTCAAAAAATGACTGAGCTTCATTTATTATTTTATTTTCTCCTTTAGGTAATCTTTTTCCATATTCAGTTTTTGCTTTTTGTAGTGCTAATAACATTTCCCCGTTGTTATCTAAAGCAACAACCATGTTATCTTTCATTTTTGAAAATTTAGCTTCTCTGGTCATAAAGTTACCACCAACAACTTTTAATCCATTGTCATTAAAATATAATAAACCTGCTTTATTATTTTCTTGTATTGATTCATGTGTTAGTAACTTTTCTTGCATTGTTTTTAATCCAATTTTACCTATCGCTTTATGAGAAGTCCCTAAAAACATTGTTGCTTCTTTTGTTAATCCTTTCCCTGGCCCTTCAAAAGTGTTTGCAATAATATTATTTATTTCGCTTTTTGTATTCCAACCAATTTTATCGCTTTCAACATTTTTTTGATTAATAACATATTCTTTATAGTTTTGTAAATCTTTAGTAGACAGGTTAAATAGATTACCGTCTTCTGACTTATACACATCTTTTACAATTTTAATTTGTTTAGCTTTTGTAATATTGACTGGCAATTGCGCTCTTTCAATTTGACCAATAAGAGTTAATTTTTTAAATGCATCTTTTTGATTTATATATTGGTTCAAATCTCCTTGTAAAACTTCATCAAGCCTTTTAGCAAAAGAATTTAATTTTTCAATTTGTTGTACATAGTTTTTAGAATTAGGATTTATTGATTTAGGAATAATGTAATCTTTAGAATTAATTCCTTCTGCTGTGCTAGCAACATATTCTATAAAATCTTTACCACTTACATTATACTCTTTAACAACATTTCTTATTTGTCTATTTATAGCATTTTTATATTTATTAGGTGAATCAAAAGATGCATCACTAATTTTAAATTTAGCCTTACCGCCTGTAAATTGTACACCTGTTGTATCTAGCTTCTGTGTCAATCTTTTAGCCATAACGTTTGCATAATCATTAAAATTACCTACACCTACTATTGTTTTAATCCTTGATACAACTTGCTGTATAGCTTGTTTAATCTTAGCAAATACATTAGGAGCAAATGATATTGCTTGAGCTTTATCACCAGTAACATCTGCTGTAAACTCTTCCATATCTCTGTTTTTATTTTGCTTTTTACTTTTCCATTGTTTGTACTCAGGAGTGTTTTTGGCTAATTGTTCTAATCTACTTAAAGATTTTAATAATTTTACATCATTTACATCTCTTGCGTATGCTTTTACTTTATGAAATTTTTCATGAAAGAAATCTGTTGGTTGAAACCTATCTTTAGCAAGTAATATTGCGCCTTCTGCAGCATCAATAAACATGCCCAATATGCCTTTCCCTAGTTTTATTTGTTGTAATTGTCCAGGTGATAATTTATCTTTTGCTGCCCATGTATCAAGGAATCTTTCCCTAGCAGGGTCAAATCCCATTTTAAATGGCCCTTTACTTGCACCTTCTTTAAATTTTACATTTTCTATAGGAGAACCAAGTTTTTTGTGCAATGCTTTTTGAGATGCTATAATATTTGATTTTGTTGGCACATCATAAATTTGTTTAATTGCGCTTAAATCATGACCCAAAAGAAAATTCATCTCTCTGTATTCTGGCCCACTTAATTTTTCTCCACCTTTTGTTTGCATTCTTCTTCTTGTGTCTGTGAATTTTGATTTTTCATTAGCTACAAAGTCTTTATTAAATGATTGTCCTAATCGAGTAACATATTTACCTTTACCACTAGATAAATCACCAGTATAATTCATTAAAAGCTCTGCTAAAGGACTATCTATCCATACAATTCTTTCTGGTGTTTTAAATTTTCTAACATTTGGGCCCATATCAAAATAGTAATCGTTACCATCTTTTTTAAGTAACTGTTTAACTACATCAGGTGTTATTTTGTTAATTTCTGAATCTCTAAAACCATATTTAGCAGCTAATTCTGCAGCAATCTGATATCCCCTATCATTTGTTTGCTCTGATAGTTGTTTTCCTTTTTCTATAGCATGCCTTCTAATCCCTTCTTTTGCAGGTTTTACATTTTTACCCCTAGATTCATTTAAAGTTTTATTAAATCCTTTAACAGTAGCTTCTGTCATTAAACTTTTATCTCCAGATATAAAATCTAAACTTCTGGCAACTTTATTTAATTGACTAATAGTTGCAACACCTGAAGAAGTTAATAAATTTACTGATGAAATATTTTTAGTTATTTTTTTCCCATCAGAAACATATGATGTTTTATATGACGGTATTCCATTTTTTATTAATTGTGCAATTTCCATACCTGATAATTGGTAGAAATTTTTTCCTTCTGAATTTAAATAACCTATAATTTTAATTGCTGTTTTTGTATTCTTTTTAGGAGATGTTCCTAAAGTTTGTGAATATAAATATTCAGCCATTTTATAGGCAGTAACAATATCAACTGGGTCTTTACCTACCAGACCTTTTAATATATGTTTTGTTTGCCCTGATTCAAATATATCTTTTTTAATATCATAATCACTTTTTTTTCTAGGTTTGTCTGTTCTAATAAAATCATTATACTCTTTTACAAGTTTATCATATTGGAATTGTTTTATATTCATGTCTCCAACATTTCTTGTTTCTACAAGCATGTTTTTTATATCTGCTAAATCTTTTCCAATACCTTTTGATTCTACAAAAGGCTTACTTGGGTCGCTTATTTCCGTAAACGTATCTTTTGCCTCAATAGCTTTATCTTTTGAAGTAACTACATATTCAATTCCAGGAGATTCAAATTCTGGTAATCCTTCCAATGTTTCCTTGTCTAACTTTACCCCTTCTGTAGTTTCTTTTTTAAGAGGGTCTCTTTGTTTTAATAATTCTTGTTTGTATGTTTTCTTTAGCCCTTCTCCAACAGTCAATGCTTCATTAAAATCTTTTGTCCTAACCCCTGTTTCTATTTTATTACCTTTAGGTGTTGTTAGTATAGGTTCATAGCCAATAATATCACCTTCTTTATTTTTAACTTCTTTTACAGATACATCAAAGCTATCTGCAAATTTAGTTCTCATTTTTTTAGCTGCTCCAGGGTCATTTAATGCGCCTAGATTTACCATTTCATTTACATCTTCTAATGATTTTATTTTTTTATCTAATTGTTTTTCAATGACAGTTCTTTTTTCTTTTGTTGATAATTCATCAGCAGTAAAAAACTTATCAATGCCAGCACGCATTTCTTTATATATTGCATACAATGTATTATTAATATATCCAAATTCTTTTAATAATCCTGCTCTCGTCTTTGCCCTTTCTTTTCTACTGCCAAGTTTTGAAATATCATCAATTTTAGATAAATTTTTATTATATTTTTCAAGATTTTTACTAAATTCTGGCATTGCAATTAAAACATCTCTTGCTTCTGCTTCAATAAGCATTTTTTCTTTTATTAATGCTTCTGGTGTAGCAACTCCAGCAGCAGTAAGTTCATTTTCTATGTTTTTTAATTTTTCATACCTACTAGATATTTCGCCTCTTTCTCCTATGTCTAATAAATCATGCGTTTTACTTAAAGGGTCTTTTTTTGTTGTAAACCCAGCTTTTTCAAATATATCACCATAAAATTCTTTTTTAGCTTTTGTATACCTTTCAACATCTCCTTGACCTATACGTAAGGGCTTTGTAGATGCTCTTAAGCCACCAACGATTGCTGTGTTCATAAATATACTTGACAGCCAATCATCCATGTCAACTTTTTCTCCCATAAGCGCACGTTCAGCCAATTGACCTGTACCAAATAATGTGCCTTCAGCAACCACTTGACCAGCTGGATTCATTGTTAATTTTGTAACTTTATTAGCAAACGATACATCTGAAGCCATTTTAGCTTTAGCAAATTTAGGAGCCATTAAACCTTTTGTAACATAACCAGCTGCAGCACCTAAAGCCAGACTACTTGCTCCATGTTTTGTTGCATTCCATGTAGTTTGCAAATAATCCATTTCATTTCTTACGCCTTGTTTAATTTCACTAGATTGCTGTGCTGCATCTTGCAATGCTCCACCAGCTGCACCATATGTAGCAAGACTGAATCCTGATTCAATACCAGCACCTCTTGCTAAATAGTTATGAAATCCTCCAGCCATTGCTTGTCTTGTAGCTCTATTTGCACCAGACTTTTGTAACATTTGAGAAAACCCTTTTGTTGCCATATTACGTAATGGCCCTGATGCAATAGTTTTTGCAGCAGCTCCACCAATAGCACTACTACCAAAAAATGTCAATACATCAATAGGGGAAACTAAGCCAACAAAAAATTGACCAGCCTCATCATACCACGCTCTATCTATGCCAGATTCTTCGTATTTAGCCTCTCCATGCATAATTTGATATATAGTACCAGCTATTGATTTATTATAGGCTTCTCCCCACCAATTACCGTCTTCTGCATATGCTTCAGATAAATTTGCTGTAAGTATTTTTTCAAAAAAACCTGGATTAGCTTTTTCGTTTAATTCTTGTTCTGTTGGAATAGGTTGGGTTATTCTAGGTTTATAAGGGTTTTCTGGATATTCGTAGTTTACACCATTTTTATCTTTGGTATAGATATTTTTTAATTTTTCATAAATATCATAATCACTTTCTCCTAAAGTATTATATTGTCCCTTATACCATTCAACTGCTTTTTGAGGATTTATCATATTTTAATTTTGGTCGCTTCTTCTAGGAAGAATTTGTAATCCATATTTAATGGTTAAAGCGATATTCCTAAATTCTGCCTGATTTTGATTTATAAATTCTTCTAACGTTAAATTAGAATCTTTATATTTCTTTTTAAATTCTTTTAACATATTTGATTCATTATAAGTTAAGCTTGAACGTTTAAGCATTTTTTTGCCAAGTTTTTCATCAGTCCCTTCTTTTACAGCCTGAAGCATATTTAATTCATCACTTAAAAATTTCTTTAAAGAATTGCCAGATTTTTGTTTATCTAAAGATGACCAATCTCCTAGATTCTTTTTTAAATTTTTATAATTTTTTAAATATTCTTCGCCTTTTGAACCTAAATAAAAACGACTAAAGTTTACTCTATTAATTCTTTTTTGTTCATCTGTAAATTCATTTAATTTTTCTGGATATTTTTCAAAAAAAGCTTTTTCTAAGTTTTCTACAGTTGGAGGATTTTGTAAAAATTCTAAAAAAGTTGGAACATCTAAAGCTGCAGACTTATATGCTTCTGCTATGTAATCAGGCATTTCATTGTTTTTAATCATATCTGCAAGTTCTGTGTAATCCAAATCCCCATAAGATGATATATCTGCATTGTCAAGTAAATTTATAAAAGAATCGTCAGCTAAAGTTCCATCTACTACTTTATTCATAGTCTGGTCAACACCATCAGTTTCAATATTGTCTATTATTATATTGTCAGTTGTTAAACGTGAAGGAGTTTCTCCTTTAATAATTTTTTGTATTTCAACTTGGTCTGTTGTACCGTATTTTTCAGTAAGTTGTTTATCTGTAACTTCTTTTTCTACTGCATCAACATCTGCAAGTGCTTCATCTGTTATTTGGTCAATAACAACAGTGCCTCCTTCTTCATCTATATCGCTTGGTAAAAAATTTAAAACTTCTTCATCCGCATAATAATACCCAACAGCTTGTTTATATTTATTTCTTAATTCTCTATTTCTTGTTTGTTCAGCATCTATAAGTTCTCTAATTGTTTGTTCAGCAGTTTTATTTCCAGCAATGAAATCTCCTGATGCAAGTTTTAATGTTTCCTCATCTAAGCCTAAATTCATTAATTGTCCTATTAAATCATCTCCTGTTAAAAGAGATAATTGTTCATTTTGAAGACCTAATAAAATACTATCAGATTGTTTAATTTCAGTTGTAAACATAGATTTCTTTTCATTTCTTAAAGATTTCATGTCTGCTGAGGTAAAGTTAGCTTTTGTTATATTCTCAGCTTCATCCATAGTTATAACTCCATCCCCAACCATTGCAGTTAAAGCATTGTCTAAAGAACGTTGATAATTGCCAATATTAACACTTAATTGGTCTTCATCAAATGTTCCGTCACCTATTTTTGGTATTCTGAATTGTGCTGCGCCTGCAGTTATCTTATTCCTTAAAGTTCCTATTTTTAAATATTCATTACTAATCATTTCTAAATTAGATTCGTAATTTAATCCTTGTTCGTTTAACGACTCTCTTGTAGCATCTAAATCAACCCAATCCGCAGATTTTGATTTATATTTATCACTTTTAAAAAACTCATCAGCTTGTTGTATAGCATTAGAAAAATCATCATATGCAGCTTTTTTATTTTCTGCTGCAAACCGTATTGCATTTTGATTAAAATTTGTTGAATCGTATTCGCTGCTGTATTCTTTAATGTTGTCAAGAGCAGACATAACGCTATTAAGTTGTTCTTCTGTTTGAGCAGCATTAAGCATATTATTAACACCTGTTTGCTGCAATCCTATTTTTTGTCTTCTTGCTTCATGACCAGAAGAAAAGCCTTGTACTATTTTTAAAATATCTGAAATTGCTTCCATTTAAAAATCCTTTTATTGATATCCTTTGATTTGCAATGCTTGAGAACGCCATTGGTTAATTAAGTCTTGTATTGAACTTAATGATTGCGTTCTTTGCTGTCCTGTCTTTGTTAAGACGTCAGTCATTCCTTTTCCGTATACATCTTTAATTCCACTAGCAAATTGTTGTTGTTGTCCACTTCCCGCAAAACCTCCTGCTGCTTGCCTGCCCATTTGTCCTTGTCCTGACTGTAACATTTTATCAACAAGTGTTTGTCCTGTTGCTTGAACTTGAGGGGAGTATGTACTTGCTAACGAACCTTTAATTAATTCTTCTGATATAGGTTGAAATAAAGAAGACGGTAATTGACTACCTGATAAACCAAATTGTCCTTGCAATGCTGTCGCTATTTGCTGAGGGCCTAATTGAGATAAACCTGAAAATCCCTGTGTATCTATTCCAAGTTGTGAAAGTTGCCCTACTATATCATCTATCATTGCCATTAATAATTCCTCCTATTTACTTTTCCACCTTCTTCAAAATCTAAAAAGTTTACTTTACTTAAAACGTTTTCAAGAAAACCATCTTCTTTAAATAATGTAGTTGGGTCAAAACTTCCTAATCCACCACTGCCTAAATTTTTAATAAAATTTTTAAGAAATCCTTTATTAATTCCTCCGCCACCTTTTACAATATCAGTAATATCAAAATCTCCTTTTGTTACTCCTTCGAGTAAAGCATCTGGGCTTAATCCTCCCATTCCCGCAAAAGGATTTTGCCCTGTAAACACATCTTTAAAAAAAGTATCAGACACACCTAAAGATTGCCCTAGCTTGCCTGCTCCATACCCTTTTGTTGCACCTAAAGCTCCTGCTGTTAAAATATCACCTGCGCCAATGTCATCAATGCTTTCTTGATAATCTTCATAAACATCTGCCGCTTTATCTTCTTGTGTTCTTGCTAAGTCTCCTAAAAAAGTGCCACCATATTCTTCTACTCCTCCGATATCTAAAGCTTTCATTTGAGCTAATTTATCTTCTTCAAATTTCTTAGTATCTTTTACACCTTTCATTCCAGCTAAACCACCTACAACCGCACCTGCAACTGGATTGAGTAAAGATATAACTGGAGCAAGTTTTTCATACCATTTTTTCTTTCTTGTTTGTTTTGCAATTCTTTCCTGTTCGTCTATTAAAGCTTTTTGTTCTTTTTCAAATTCTGTTTTCATTTCAGATTTTTGTTGACCAATTGCTTCAGCTCCAAGTCTTTGAGATTGTTTTGCTCCTATTAAATTTTCTAATATTGATTGCTCTGTGGTTGCAACTTGATATGGATTATATGCCATAACTACTCCTTTTTAAGTCTAATTCTTCTGTTAAATATATCACTTATTCTCATTATTTACAAATCTAACATTTAAGTTGTTATATCCCATTTAAAGACCATAGTAACATTCGTGTCCTGACTTGCTGAGGGCATAGATAAATAAATATTATATAGCCTGCCTTTAGTAAGCGTTGTACTTCCTGATGTTGGAGATGTTAAATCATAGTCTAAAAATGTGTCATCTGCTATATCTATTACTAAATCTTTTCTAAAAGTCATAGACGAAGGTACTTCTGTATCATTACTTGCTTCTAGAAATCTTAAACTTGCTGTCCCGTCTTGTGCTATCTCACTTCTAAAACAAAATTTTTCTAACACCCCATCATACGGTGCAATAAAACATAAAAATTCATTACTACTAGTTGTTGCTGTTCTTTCAAATATATAGCCTGTCATAGGTAAATAAACAGCAGAAACAGTAGCATTATACCCTATATACTTTGTTTCATAATGATATTTACCAATACCAACTATATCTGTTCCTGCATCATCTGTAAATGCAAGTTCATTTGGAGCTGCATCATCTATCCAAATCTGACCATAACCTGCAGCATCACTACCTGCACTAGCTCTTTCTTTTATTAAAAAATGATTTTGTTCAAATTTTATTACTTCGTCTGTAATTGATATCTGCTCTGTTCCATCTACAGCTATGGATAAATTTGTCCCACTTGAAGCTGTGAGAGAAACATTTTCTCCATCATCTAAATATAAATATCTTGAATTTTCTCCATGTATTTTTACATTTGCATTAAATGTTTTTACACCTGTAAATGTTTGAGCACCTGCTAATGTTACATCCCCTGCATTTGCAGTTGCTCCATCAGCTACATTTAGAAATGTTAATACATTTGCTTTTGTCATTTCAGTAATAATTCCATCAGAACCAGCATTATTGCCAAGCATTCTTGCGTTAGTCATATTTTGTATTTTAGCATACGTAACTTGGTCATCTCCTATATGAGCTGTATCGATAGACCCATCTGTATAATGTTCACTGTTAACAGCATCATCTGCTATGTTATCGCCTTCAATTGCATCAGCACCTATATAAGCATGTGCTATAGCAGTTCCTTGCCATACGCCAGTACCAATGGTTCCTACTGTTGTTATATTAGCTTGCGTAAAATGTTCATTGGCATCAAAATTATTTAAAGAATCATGGTCTATTTCTGCAGGAACAGCAACAGCAGTTATAGTTGTGCCACTGTTAGTTACACCTACACCATTAGAACCTAATATAGAAAAATCTGCAGAACCTGCTGTGTCTTCAGCTTTACTTCCTGAACCTGTATCTGTTGTTATACTTACACCTGTAATATCACCATCACCTGTACCTGCTCCAATATATGAACGTAGATTTGCACCTGTAACAAACTTGACAACGCCAGAATCGGACATTAAAAATTTATCTGTATCACTACCAACTTCTGCTATTGTAGATATTTCAAGAGTCCCTGATAAATCTGTATTTGATGCTGTGACTTTTAATGCGCCACCTGAATCTGTTCCTAGTGTAGATGATACGCTGGAATTGTATGATAACTTTAATACATTGTCGTTTGCTGCAGTTTGCCAGTTATCATCATAATTTGTATTACGTTTTATTTCTAATACCGAGCCATCATATAATAATGTAGATTCTGCATCAACATTTCCTATTGTTTGACCAATTGTGAGTAATTGATTTTCTGCTGTACTACTTATGCTATCATGAGTGTCATTTTCAGAATAATACCATGTTCCACCATTAGACTCGCATGTTTCTTTATCAGAATACTGCTCTAATGAGCAATATGCGCTTTTATAGCTTATATTTTTAAAAGGTAATAGTAAATCATCAACAAGCTGTTCTCCTGTCTTAGATTCAATATTTCCTAAATTATTAACAATATATTCATTTGTTAAATCTTTTACAGTTAATTTATTTGTTGTTAAATGTTTTGTTGTTGATTTTCCAATACGATTAAGTTCTTGCATTTGATTTGCAACATACCACATACCTCCAGCTTTTGTGCAAATAAACACACCACGACCAGATATTCTTGATATAACAATATCCCCGTCATTGCCAAAATCTTTTGTGGGAAAAGTATTAAGAACACGAGTTCTTGACGCTTTTAAATGTTGAAAATTAGCCATTACTTGACTCGTTTTGTTTTAAATACAATAGATATGTCATTAATTTCAAAATCAGCTGCTACAGTAGAGGCATAAAACAATAATTGAAAAGAATATATATTATTAGCTTCTGATGGTGATGCAAATTTTAATTCTGCAGTCTTCCAATTGCCGTCAGTTTCATCTAATGTTTCAGATGCATAACATACAGTTGAAGTCCCCGCAAATTTACTTGAAGTTTTAAATTGTATGTTATTACTAAACGTGCCTGTATCAAAAGGCAACCCATTTTTTTGAGCATATACAGATACACCTGAGTCAGTTCCATCAGTTCCAACTTTATATGTAATATATACTTTATATATTTTCTTTCTATTTGCTACATTTCCAAAAGTAAAATCTTTAGTTCTAAAATAAAATAGTTTTGTACCGCCTGAAGGCAATACCGTAGATGCATTATTCCATTTTTTAATTCCATTAATAGACGCGTCTCCATCTTTATGTCTGTAATACAATACATCTCCATCTACATTAGTTATCATATTTGATATTTTTCCAGTATCCCCAGAAGAAGAATTGCCTGCAATAGATTTATGATTGTATATCCAAGATTTTGTTGGAAAATGATAAGTTGCAGAATCTGGAATACCTAAACTGCTGATATCGCCTGATGTCCATCGAACAATTAAAGTGTCTCTGTCTTGTATATATCCTACAACGCAAGCTCCATCATGAGTAGATGCAGATGCAATCCAATAATTATTTCCGACTCCATCATAGTCACTAGTTGCTGCTATTCTGTTATCAATTAAATTATTCATACTTGAACCATCATAAATATAACATCCTGTTTTATTTGCCCATACAATGCCATATGGAGTTTTTACTACAGAATGTTGTCCTAATACTCCAACATTTTCAAACGTATCTTCTAAAAATTCAAAATCTCCTGATACATTAATTACAAATACTTTACGTTTTTTATATTGTAATAATTTATCTTTATAATATGCTAATGCTGTAATTTCATCACCATCATTAATAGCAACATCAATAAAATTAGATTTAGGCAAAATATTATATTTACCAATAAGAGATTTAAGCATTCTGTCTCCATGTATTTCTCCATCTTGCATTATATTCCCAACATACAATCTGCTGTTAGCAACAACAGAACATTTATATCTTGCAGTTAAAGTATTACTGTTAACTGCGTCTTCTTGAGAAACCATTGTTTCAGATTCATAGCTATTAACTTCATTATAATTTATAAATGCAGTTCTGTCTAAAAAGAATTGTGCTTCTCCACTTGAAATCACTGGGGAATCTGATTTTATAGAAGACGTAGTAGAATGCATTGTTTTTGTTTTATGGTCAATATAAAATTGTAAATACCATATTTCAGATTCTGTGTCCCTCATATAAAATTTTGTTTTATTAATATTTGAATTATTTAAATACGATTCAAGCATTTTAACTCTTATATGAGGAGAATGACCTATATCTATATAAGATACATTTGGATTATCAACGTTTTCTCCAATACCTGAAGTTATGCTAGAAAATCCAGATTCTTCATTAAATTGACTTTCAACAGTTGTTGCAAATTCAAATATTTTATTAGCCCAACCTAAACCTTCTAAAGCGCTTGCTCCAAATGAAAAGTTAACACCAAGTGAACTTCCATTTAAAGGTATATCTGAAACCTCTGCATCTTTATTATAAAATTTTAATTGAAACCTATCAATAACAAATCTAGTATACATAGTAACATTTTTCCATGGGTTATAAGGGCCATAAGGATATTCTCTATTATCTATATCATTGTTCCCTACATAATTTATATAACCATGCGTTCCGCTAGCATAATTTCCTCCAAACATCTGGAGCATAGTTTTTTCAAGACCTGCAGATGCTGCGACATTAGTGCCTCCGTGACTAGGTATTTCTTCTAATTTAATTAAAATATAATCTGAAGGGCTTATAGTATTTGTATGATTATTAAATTGTATTTTATCTTCTATGTCTAAACATATACGTAAAGGTTTACATCCATGTGCATTACCATGAGTATCAGCATTGTCCCATTCTTGATATTCTCCTCTTTCTAATGTTGCAGATAATAATTTTCCAGTTGTATCATATCTTTCTAAATATCCATCTCTGCAAACATCCCATATACTTTTTTGTCCAATGTGACTAGTTGGCTCGCTGCAAATATTTCCAATATCACTTGTTGATTGCGCCCTTGCTGTATCAAATGTAAAATCTTCTGCTCTTATCATTTTATTTAAAATACTTTCAGATGACGAATCTATAGAAGCATCGCTTGCTACCCCTCCTTGAAATTTAAAAATAGGTAATGCTGGCCCATTTGGAATATATGTAGAATCGCTTGCAAATCCAATTACATCATATTTAAATTTAATGTCAATTTCTTTTAAATTTCCAATTTCATTTCCTGCGTCATCTGTAAGACCTTCAAGTGCTTGAGGGTCAACTATTAAAGATAAAGGATTTCTTACTTTGTCTTTTGAATCATGAACATTTGTTGCTACAACTCCTACCCTATGTGATGCTCCAGCATCGCTTGTATTTATTCCTAAATTAGTTAAAATTTTTCTAGGAGAAGATGTGTTAGTTCCAAATCCATCTGTTATAAAACTTGAATTTTCTCCCAGTCCTATTTCATGCTCAGTACCATACTGAGAATTTAAAACATTAATACTATTATCTTCAATAATATTATCTATATACCATTGACTATTAGGGTCAGGCAATCTTTTATACTTTTGAGTAATTTCACATGCAGAATGCGTATCAGAATATAAACCACCATTTCTTCCGTTAGACATGTTTCGTGAGCCATCAGTAAAACATCTAATAACCATTCCTGTTGGGTTTATTATACCATTTGAATTTTCATTTTCGTAAGTTATATCGCCAAATGCTCCCATTGGCCAATTTGTTTGTTTTGTTGTTTCGTTTTGCCTGTAAGTTTTTCCTGTAAATAGTTCATTAAAGTATGTCGATAAATCAAATACTGCTGCAGATTCAGGGTCTTCATTTATTTGAAAAACTGCTGTTGAAGGAGGCGATACTAAAAATTCTTCAGTTTTTGTCCACCCTATTGTAGAATTAGAATTTGATGGAGTTCGATTAGAATAGTACACTAATTTATTTTTATTTCCTGTATTAAAATTACCATCAGATATTTTTAACATTCCATTAATATAATCATAATTAGGCTCTGCTCCAGAATCTCCCCAGTTAATATAATTTAAAGTCCATGAACTTGATTTAGAATTATGTAAATGTATAGCAGAGCTATTTTGTTTATTATCTAATAGCATAGTAATAACATCTTTATCAACTTGTCTATTTGATGTAATTTTAAAATTTTTAATTTTTACTGTAGAATTATCTTCACCTTGGTCTCCTCCGTAACCAAATTTACCTGCATGTATTCTAAATTTCCAATTTGTTACATCAGTATAATTTTTTGGAATAATAAAGTTAAATTTATATGTACTTTCATCATGATTATGAAAAGGATTATTTGAATCTACCCCTACGCTTTGAGATGTATTTGAAAAATCTCTTACAGCTATACCTGCTGCATTAAAATAGTTTTTATATAAAGTTACACCATGTAGAAAAAATCTAAAAGTATTTGGATGAGGTGTTTCTATTCCAAATTGAATTTTTATTGGCATTGTATCGCTTGTAGTCCTTGATGCGGGAGTAGTAAAAAATATTGGGCCATCTGTTGTTTGATTTGACACAGGATGAATACCACTATAATTAGGATGATGTTTCTCATTTCCAAATCCATCAGAAAGAGATGTCGTTATCGAAGTTAAATTCTTAAAAAATAAAACTTCTTCTGTTTCTGGATTTATTACTTGTACTATTGCGTTACCATGACCACTAACAGACGAAACCAGAGAAGTATAATGATATAAAAAATCTAAACTATAAGATGTATGTTCATGCAATTGAACCGTTTGACTTAAGGCGTTACCATTACTACCAAAAATACTTGTTGTTAATTTTGCTCCTGATGCTGTATTATCAACACTAGAACTTCCGCTAAGTTGAGCAACTGTCAATCCATGGTTAGCAAAATCAGATGTAGCAGCTTCAGGATTTCTTACAATATCCCATTCTTGTACATATAATACAGTATCATTTGCAATGTCAACATCAACTCCTTTTGAAAAAACTATTTCAGTTGTACTATTTACTGAATCGCAAATTCCAATAAAAGTACCATCCGATTTATATAAAGATTGATGTAATAATAAAGTTTCTGTTGCTGCTGTTGTATCTACAGTAAGCGTAACAGAAGAATCTGTTGCTGATACAGTGCTTTCATTTGATACAACTCCTGTTGTAGATAATGTATTGTAATTATCTCTAAAATCTCCGTTGTCTATATAATTTGAACCTGGGTTATATATGTATCCTGAAGTTGTACCATTTCTACCTATACCTGATAACCATTTATATGACATGTTTTCAGAAGCAATAAGAGAAAGACCTGTAACATTAATACTTCCAACTGTTATTTCTGCTGTATTACTTGTGCTTCCAGGGTCTGTAAATGTTAAAGTTTCGCCTGCAACAAAATCAAAACCTTTGTCTTTTGTAAAATAAAAAGTAGGATTTCCACTAGCATCTGTATAAATATCAAACACTGCGCCATATCCTTTTGCACTTGTACCGTTGTCGTCAGGTAAAACACCATAATGTTTTTTGCTTGCTTCCCATGCTGTTACTGATGGTGTAGTGTCACTTAAGGTTTTAATGCTACCTCCAGTGTCTGCAATAGTTGAAGAATATAACTCAATAAAAGGAGATAAGTCTCCGTAATTGTTTGTAGAGCTTCCAGTTTTACTTCCATCTGCAACATTTAATGTTAATGGAGAACTAAGGTCTACTGTATATTCTACTGTATACTCTACTCCTGAAAATAAAGATAAATTTGGTTCATATTCTATATACCCTAAATCTTTTGATTGAGCAGATGTAATAGTTCCAGTTTTTGAAACAATACAATATTCTTCTTGGTTTGAATATACATCATCAATCCAATCTTTATAATTTGTTCCATCTCCTTTAAAGTTTGTGCTAGGAGTCCATCTATATATCATATATTTTGAAGGATTGGCATCATCTTTATCATTTAATGCTGTACTAAAAGCAGCAGTGGTTGTTAAAGTTCTTGAACTTCCAACATAACTTGATACTTTTCTTGACTGCCCACTACCTGCTCCTGCATAAATATAAACAATCATATCGTCATATGTTTCATTTGCCGAAGAAGTAATAAATGCATCTTCTAATATAAAAACAGTAGTGCTGGTAACAGTATCAATTGTACCTGTTGCAATACCTGAATTAAAGTTAGATTCTATTCCAGAAAATTCATAATCAGAAGTAAATTGAAATAAACCATATCCTGGTTTAAAATTTTGACTACCAAAATACTCCGAACCTAAAGTAGTCTCAGCCATACCAGAAACTCTAATAATACCATTTTTATCTACAACTGCATTCCAATTCTGTACAAATTGATTATCTTCTATATCTCTTGCATCAGAATATGCATTTAACCCTCCTGCAAAATTAGTAATTTGTAATACTTGTTTTGGCACTATTTTCCTTTTACTTTATCAACAATAGGTTTAATTACCATATCAAAAATTACATCGTCTTTTTTTGATGGACTAAGTTTAACTGCTTTTTCTACAACATATAATAAAAGTAAAACCCATTCCCAGTTTGCTAATAACATTTGCATGTTTATTCTCCTTGTTTAATTAAAATCGTGCTTTTTTAGTTACTTTTTTAAGTATTGCTAAATCTTTTTCTAACTCTTCAATATACTTGCCATATTTATTTACAGTTTTATTTAAAGCTTTTACTTGCTTATCAAGCTCATTTGGCTGTTCTACGTATTCCTGTATTTTGTCTAACTTGAACTGTTTCATAAGCTGTTTCATGACTAAATCTAATAATTTTTTTATAATAATTCCTTGTATCATTATTTCTCCTTATGCGACATCATCTAATATTGCTGCGACTATACATTGTACATTTCCACCACCAGCTGTTTGGTCTGGGTCTGCAGATATTGCATGCAAATCCCCAACTGTTGTATTAGGCATTTTAGCAAACCATGAATGCCCTGAACTTATTTCTATTGCATTTGTAGAACCATGGGCTACAGTTGAACCGTCTTGTACAAGCATAACACTTTCATCTGTTGAAGTGCTTCCGTCAGTTGTTCCTGTATTTTTTATAAATAAAAACTTAACTTTATCTGATGTTGTTATATCTGCATTAGCTGTTCCTGTTGCAACACCTGCGCTTGCAGCTAAAAATTTACCAGTAATCAAATCAACTCCACCTGTATTGTGAGGTACATTAACGATACCATAAAACCATTTGTCATTTGCATCTGCAGGAGTATATGTGAAAGATAAATCCTTTAATGTTGCTTGTATTTCTTCAGGCAGTATTACTGCTTTTATTGTCATTGTTGCTGCGTCAGCCATTTACTTCTCCTTTATAAAGTTCCATCCCATTTTAAATATATTATTCCACTGATAAAAACTATCCAAAACCCAATCCAAAAAACAGTGGATGTTAACATTTAAAATCTCCAATTAATTCCTGTACTTATATTGTATTCTTGTTTACCATAGTAGCTTTGATAAATACCCTCAATAAAAACCCCAATATGCTCGTTTAAGTTAGTGCCAACCAGCATCCCAACGTCATATTGTATGTCATCTCCATTATATGCTTTATCTGTTAAACCAACAGAATACGGAAATGCATTAACCCATATCTGAGAATGATAATTGTCATTCCCAAGTAAAACATCTATTCCTATCACTATAGAACTTTCTGCTTGCCATTCTTTCTCTTCATTCTCTTCGTTGTATTTTTCAACTAAACGTGGGTAATGGTATTCAAAAAATTCTTCATCGCTACCTGCTATGTATTCTCCTCCTGGTGTTTCCCAGTAGTAGTTAATTCCTTCATAATAATAAATCCAATAACCTTCTTCTGTATATGGGTCTGTTTCTATAAAAAGATAATAATCATCAATAATACCATTTTCATTTAAATCATTTAATGGTACTTCAAAATCTTCATATCCGTAATCCCAAGCAAGTTGAAACCATGGATGTTCATAATCAAGTATTGCTGGATGACCATATACTGGATGACCCTTGATTGAGCCGCCAAGTGTTATATTTACTTTATTTAAGTTTAATCTAAATCTTGCATCGTAATCAAAAAATTGTAAATCACGACTTTCTTTATGTAAATATTTAAATTTTGTGACAAATGCGTTATTTGACCATTTAATCCAATGTTCTTGGTCTAGGTAGTCATAACCCCTATGTTGAACAAAACTAGCCGAAAAAAGGTATTCTACGCCATTTACGGCACCAATTATAGCTTTATCACTGTATGATTGTTCATTTCCTTTGTAGAACTTAGCTCTTGTTTGATAATCATATAATGCTATTTTTCGTATACCAACATTATATTCATAATCATCTTTTAAATTTTCATTACCATTTAAGTAAGGAGTTTTTACTTTAGCAGCGCCATATATAGTAGCGTAATCAAAGAAATTACTAATGACCATATTGCAAAAGATAATACAAAAGATAGACAATGTTTTAATTTTTTCATTCATTAAAATCTCCCGCCTTTAGCTTTCTTTTCTACTTGTACTAATCTATCTTCAAAAGACTCTAAACTACTTTTCATCGCACTAACATTGCTGTTAATATTATTAATTGAGTTTTCTAATCCTGTCAAATCAACATCAGGTATATCAATTTTTTTATTTTTAAGCTTATTAAGCTCGCCTTTAATATAGTCTAAATCACTTGCTAATGGTTGTAATTGTTTTACTAAATCTTTTATTTCTTCAAACATTTCATCATACTCATCAAGTTTATATGATATAATTTTTAAATCACCCATAGACTTAATGCCTTCTATTTCTTTTACGACATAATCGTATTCCAATCTATTAGGACTATTGTTTGATTTAAGTTCTGATATTGAAGAATCCATTGTAAAATAAGTAGCACAAGCAGATACAACAATTGCACCTAATGTAGCCACAAATTTTAAATCCATTGTGAATTTACTTCCCTCACCTATTTCTGTTGCCACAATTCTCTCCTCTCCTTGTTGTTTTTTTTGCACAGCTTTTATTGCTTGATTTAATTCAGTTCTTGTTATAAAACCTAAATCCAAACAACATTTACCAAATTTATTACCACTTACTTCGTGCTCAAGTTCAGCTTTCTCACGTTGCTTTTGAGTAATCTTATTAGATTTTAATAAATAATCACCAATATTCATTTTATGTAGATGCTGCTATTATTTCTAATTGTACTTCATTAGCACTTGGGTCAATCAATATACTTTCTAAATCATGTAAAGTTGTTTGAACACTGCCATCTGTATCATATACAGCTACAGAATCGTGAGATGTTCCCATAACAAAACTTTCTCCTGCTGCAAGCAATATTGTTGCTGTTTCATTTACCGCACTAGCTCCACTGCCACTTTCAGTCACATCTATTTGCAAGTTAAGGTTTACTGAATTGCTTCCGTCAAGATTAGTTACTCTTATGTATTTAACATTTTGAACATCCATAGAAGAATCTGTAACATCTACCGTCACTCCAGTTCTCAATATAGTGGTATCTACATTTGCTGGACATGTTACTATTCTTTTATATATATTATTGATTCCTGTAATTGAAAATACATTTGTATTGCCAAAATCCTGACCATTTAATGTAATACTTTCTGTATGTGTTACTGTTAAGTTTGCCATCTTTCTCCTTATTTACCTTCAATTAGCTCACCCCATAATGAAGTTCGCCCTTTTATTATTTGTATTATATGGACTGTGAATAATCCACCTTTGTAAAAATCCACAATCGCAAATCCATGAGCCCAGTTGATTGGCCTGTTACCAAGCCAAGCATTTTTCTCACTACTCATATCTTTCAAACATCCTATACTCCAAGCCGACTTAGGCCCATCCATATGAGTTGCGCTCATTTGTTGTAAATCATGCCAATGTCCATACATTATGTTGCAACCAAGTTTTCTTATATGATTTGCTGTATGATACTGCCCACCGTATTGATGACCATGATAAAAGTATAACTTTCCTATTTTTAACTTTTTACCAAACTGATAGTATTTATATCCTCGTTCTTTAAGTTTAACAGCATTTGCAAATTTGTATTGCGAAATGTAAGGATATTTTTCTACTGCCATATTACACCAGTCATCATGATTGCCTTCTGTAATATATCTTTCTTTACAGTTAACTTTATCTAAAGACTCATCAATCATGTCCATACCTTTGTTTACATCTTTTACATCTTGGTCAAAATCTTCAATTAAAAATTCTAATGGTGGAGCTTTCTTCCTTTTCCATTTCCAATGTGAAAATGCAGACCATTCTCCAACATCACCAAGGTCTATGTATATATCAGGTTTAACTATTTCGATTGTTTTCTTTAAACATTTTATTGCAGGAATATCTGCAAGTGGAAAGTGTTTATCAGGAGTTACTATTGCTCTTCTGACTACACCTTTATCTTTATTCGGCATATTTACCTCTATTTCAAAAAACTATTTTTTATTGTCTTTTTTTTCTTTAAGAAGCTCTTCACACATTTCAATTTTACCTTGAATCTTTATGAAGATTTCTTTTACTTGCTCTTGTTGTTTCTTATAATCTTCGAGCATTTTTTTAAAATCCATTCTATCCCCTTATTTTATGATAAATGATATTTTACTAATAATTTACAAGTAATATCAGATGTACCAGTTTCAGCTTCAGCATAAGCTATAATTAATTTTCCTGCATTAATATTTGGAGAACCTACTGTAAGCGATGTTGTTTTAACTGTTCCTAATGTAGCTGAAATTGTTCCATCTGCGCATTGATTACCTTCAGATAAATCTCCAAGATTTGTTGTTGTATCTAAATCATATTCTAATATATGAAATTTTATAGACTGACTTCCTTCTGCAGTTGCAAAAGCTCTTACACTATCTATATAAATATTATCTTCAATATACCACATAGACGCAATAATATTTGGAGGATTTTCATTATCATCACTTGCATCTACAGTTGTTACAGGACTACCACTACTTCCTCCAAAAGAATTAGAATATGTTGCTCCTGATGCAGATACTAATGAAGTCATACTAACCATAGGGTTATGCGTTCCTACAGAAGGGCTAAAATCAAATAAACCAAATTCTTTGTATAATGTTACTCCACCTACTGTATTTGTTCCAATAGAACCTGCTTTTGTATTTGCGTCAGTTGTCCATGATGTTGAATTATATGCCATATTATAACCTCGGTACAGACAAAGCTCTTACACCTGTCTTTCTTAATGGATATTGTTTTATCATTTTATCAAACATTGCTCTAAAATATTGAGCTCTTTGTAAGTCTCCTGCATCTTCAAACATTCTAGCTTTTACATAACATACTACAGCTGAATGTAATCCTGAATCAAGACCTGCTGTTGTTTTTAAATCTTCTGTTACTGCGTCAATTGTTTCATATTTAGAATTATATGTAATCCTTAAACCGCTTGTTACATCGCTTCCTTGATATGTATCATATTTTTCTTGAGTTCTTTCGCCTGTTGTTGCTGTTGTATCTTCGCATATAATAGCAATTCTATTATCATCATTATACCATGCAAAATAATCATTTGGATATGTTCTTTTATTTGTTGCCATATTAAGCCTTTATGTTAATGAATCATCTGATGATTCTGTATCTTCTCTTAAAATTTTATGCGAATCTGCAAGTTTTGGTATCATTACATACCTGTCATTTGTGTCTTTAATTTCAACTCGTTTAATGTCAATTACATTATCTTCTAATTCATACCATCTTTTATTTCCTTCTAAATTTGCTGTAGATGATACTGTGTAATTTCTTTTATGTGATGCAATATCATCAAGAGCATCATTAATTAATTGAAACATATATTGCTCTTGTTGTCTTCCAAATAATTTTTCTATCTGTTCAATTATATTTTTTGCTGTCATTATTTAGCTCCTTGTTGTGGTGGAGTAATATTTCCTGATAAAAGACCTTGAACACCTTCTTGGTATTGTGCTTTTAATGACGATATCATTGGAATATAAAGTTCTGGGTCTTCTTCTGTTGCAAGTAAATATTGTGCAGCTGTTATTGCTGCTCTTAATACAACTAAATGCTCTGCTTCGTCTGGGAAATTTGAAATAGATGTTGCTTCTCCTGGTAAATTGCTTCCATCCCAAGAAGTAGAATTAGGAGGATAGCTAACAGAATGTACTCTTGCAGGCTGATTAGCAGTTGGGTCAGGTTTTACAAATAATTTTGGGTCTCCACCTGTATCACTTTCAATCCAATATGCAGGGTCAGTAGCACTTGCTGCATATAAACTTGTAGAATCTTCTGTTGAACCTCCATAAATTGGGTTAATTTCTCTGCATCCAATATGGTAACCGCTATCAGCATTTTCACGAGTTACATGAAATATTTCACCTGCTGCATCTAAATCCATTGGTGTAGAAGAAGTTAATGCCGTCATCTTAACACACTTTATTTTTAATTCACGAGGAAGTATATTAATAACTTCTCTTGCTCCATCAACCAACCATTGATTTGCAAGTAAATTAAAATCTTCCCCAGTTTCAGAATCAGATGTAGAATCAGCATCAAAACCAGTTAAAGAATGTATTTGGTCTGCATAAGTCCAAGCCATTATCTTTTATTCCTCGCTGCTATATCTGCATCCATTGTTGTTTGACTAAATTCAACTTGTGTTTGTCCACTCCAAGTATTTCTCATATTAATATGGTCAGATACTTTTCCTGATGCACCAAATACTTTACCGCATTCACATTCAATAATTTTACCAGGAACAACTTCTGCTTTATTTCCACAT
>Ga0098037_1000239_pt1 | contig 30998 bp, 33 predicted proteins | sample 5_EtaG_FD_75050 | JGI IMG/M metagenome (GOLD analysis project Ga0098037, IMG submission 75050) | Marine viral communities from the Subarctic Pacific Ocean - 5_ETSP_OMZ_AT15132 metaG | ecosystem: Environmental > Aquatic > Marine > Oceanic | place: Pacific Ocean | collected 2015-01-08 | reverse complement strand
ATCATCTAAAGTTGTTTGGGCTTGAATCCCATTAATGTAATCAACAAAATTATCAACTACACCATCTATACCATCTGCAGCAACTGTAAAACTTTTTTTAATTTGTGCTCCAAAAAATTGATACCTATATTCTTCCCAAGAATTTGCCCAATCAGTAGCTGGCCATCTTGCTATATCGTCTTTACCTACTTTTGGGGAATGAAAATATTTAAAACTTATTCTATAATTAAAATCTAAATTAATTTTTTGACCAGGAGTAGTTATGGTTGGAAAACTGTACGTTAATGTTACCTTAACTGCATCAGCGTTATAACATATTGCACGTGAATTTGTTAAACTTTCATCTGCATCAGGAAAAAGGTCAGTGTTGTCAACGTCTGCATTATTATAAGTTATATTAACTTGTGGAGGTTCACCATAATTTTCTTCAGTAAACTGATTAACATTATCTGGGTCAGCTTCAATTATTTCTTCTCCACCAAAAGATATACCATCAGATAAAGATTGACCAGAAGGGTCTAAAATAACCAACCCTGGGTCTGCTCCATACAATGGTATTAAATCAAAATGAATAGGGACTTGGTCAAAACCATCAGTATAATTACCATAAGCTATTCTATTGTCGCTTATTATTTCTTGTGCTTTTGCTCTCTTAGGAACCCTATCATATAACTTACTAAATTGAACTGGGTCTACCTGAGTGTAGACACCATCATTTCTAAAATCAAAAAACCCTAATGGGCTATCACTATAAACCACAGAAGATCCATCTGTTGCCATGCTTTTTATATAAGGAACATTATTTGACGTAACAGAATACACACCACTTACAGGGTGTAGCATATTTACAACTGTAGGTGCTGTAAAATTAGAGTCATAATAATTATTATCAACAGTTGCTATTAAATAATATTCTCCTTGATTTCCTTTGTCTGGTGCTGTTTCTGCATACTGACATTTTCTAGCAGCTATCTCTATGTGTTTAACATCACCTGGTCCATTATGATACCATATTCTTAATTCATTGTATAAGTTTTGTTTATCTTTGTCTTCTGCGTTTTGGTAATATTGTGGTAATGGGGTTACAGCACTCCACTCTGACCAAGAACTAAATTCATTGTCTCTATAAACATATCTGTAAGCAAACTGCCAAGTAAATCCATAAACATTATTTTTTTTGTAAGCTAAGTCCAATCCACTTGTAGCATTAACAACATCAAAAGAAATATTATGACTAGCTACTTCACCAGGTGTAAATGATTTTGCGTCACCATCTATATCATTGACATTTATAGTTGCACTAGTATTATTAGTAAGTGGGGTTTGTGGAAAATAAACTGGGGCATGCTTAGGCCTTCTTTTGTGAACATTTATATATGCTCTTTTTCTCCAACTATCTACTTCTTCGTTTCCATCTATAGTACTAGTAAAAAACTCAAAAGGATAAGATGTTTCTAGAGAAAAATCTGTTCTAGGATTAACTGAATAATCACCTCCATCATTATAAGTATTAAATCCTGTTTTAGCTTTCTCTACGTTTATAAATTTTGGTTCATTAAACTCTGCCCTACCTCTACCAAAGCTTAATTCTACACCTTGACTTTTTACATACTTATTATCACAAGTCCAGTATAGCAAATCATCAATTCTATTTACACCTGTTATTAAGGTATCTTTATCAAATCTAAGTAAATTGTCTTGAGTTCCTGTATCTCTGTATACAGTAGATATAAAATCATTTTTTATATTATATTCTAGAATCATATGAAAAAACAACTCACTAAATATAAAGTAATATATACTATTGTTAGGCTCATCTTTATACGCACCTATAACCCTGTACTCTGATCCATCTCCACCAAAGCTACCTTCTTTACTTCCAAATACTCTAGTATAGTTTTCTTTGGTCATGCCCCTAAGGTTCTCTACTAATTGACTATTTCTGTCTTCTGAAGATGTTATTCTAACATTTTGTGCAAAGAAGTAATCTCCATTAGGAACTACCCTAGAGTCATCATCTCTATTTAATCCACCTATAAAATTTCTTTTATCTTGTGCCATATGTATTAAATTTTAGGAGCTTGTTTAAATGCTTTTCTAGTTGTTTGTAAAGCTTCAGACTTTGTAAACTTAAGCATTCTGGCTCTAGCTAATCTTTTATTATTATAATACTCAGACCTAGCAGCTAATTTTTCTGATGGTGGTAAGTTTCTTTTTCTACTTATAGACTTCCAATATATGTAAGACCTTAAAGCTTCTTCAGCATGAACGTGAACCATAACCTCTCCAAACTTAGGATGAACAAGATCGTTAGATATATATTCTAATACTATTCTTTTTCCTGAACAAGTTGATGAAAATTGTATTACATTATTTTCATAATCAACTCTATAATATCCATTTGCATTATTCCCACCACCTATACCATATTTTTGTGTATATTGTTCAAATGGTGGCTCTAATTCATCATCATTGACTAATATGCTGTTTGCAGAAGTTGACACTAAAGATTTATTGGTTCTTTTACCAAGAGGGTGTACGTCTCCATCTGTTCCACGAACACCAATCATAGTGTAGTCTACATAATCAATAGGTAGGTCAACAGTCAAAGTACTGGAGCTAACTGTAAGTTCTATAGTTCTAATACCACCACCTACATCAAAATTAAGTTCTTTTAAACCATTAAGGGCAAGTTTAAAATATCTAAGAAAATCATTTTCACTATTCTTTCCTTCTTCTATTATTACATCATTTACTATTTCTTCTACTTTTGTATACATTATGCTATATCTATATTATCGTTAACAAGGTCTTCTTGTGCTTGTCTCATTATGCTAAATGTAGCTACAAGAGATTTAATCATTTCAGGAATGTATTCATGTGGTACTGCAAACTCTTCTGTTGTATCAGTAAAATCTTTTGAAGGCTTTATAAGCAAAACATTTAATCTTAAAGGTAGACCTGTAAAAGTTGTATGATTACTATTATATAAATATATTCTTTTACCTTGTCTATACCAAAACTTTCTACCACTAAGGAGTATGGCATTGTCATACATATTTGAAAACTGACCAGGATTAGGCATCCTAGTGTAACATTCAACACCTGTAATATAATTTGCATCTTCTGCAAATTGTTTTATTTCTTCAGTGCCTACAGTGGATATTGTTATTGAACCTGTTATTCCTGTCATTCCTTGAAACTCTACAGAATCAAATCCACCATTGTTATTTTGCTCTCTAATAAAATGTTTTCCTTCTCTTGAATCCACAATAACCCCATATGTTTTTAATAAACCTTGATATTTGTTTACCCACATCTGAACCAAAGAGTTCCCTGTTATTGTTTCATAACCACCATCACCATCTACTCTTATGTCATCTTCAGTTAGTTCTATATAGGTTGTTAAAGAAGTAGATCCTTTTTGTTTTATATTATGTATATCAGAACCTAAATCTTTTAATCTTTTATTCTTAGAATACTCTATTTTAATACCAAAGCCCAAAGTTGGGTAGTTTTGTCCACCTGCTTGAGAATAAGAACTTGATATTACAAGACCTGAAGTTTCAAATTCTACAACAGATGAGTTAGTTAATGTAGATCTTATATCAAAATCAGTTGACCCAGCTATTCCAAAACTTTGAGTACTATAATGACTTGTAAAATTCATTCTCCAATAATCACCTTCGTCAGCCCAAGTAAACTTTAATTTATTTACTTTTAAAAAATCTTGGAAATCTTTATTATTGTTTAAACTCATTAATAAAACCTGTGGGTTTAAAGAGTTTTGATTTACCATGTTTGTGTTTCTTCTATCAGATGGGTTTTTGTAAGTAAATGTAAATTTATAATCTTTCAATGAACTTGAGTCATAACCATGTTTAAAAGAAAAAATAAATTTATTACCTATATCTTTAGTTCCTGTTTTGTTTTTTAATTGAATATAAACAACAGCTGGTGTTGATGTGTTAATAGCAGTAAAATTATTAATAATTAATTGTCTTTCATCTGACTTTAAAGACCCTGTGTCTTTTAAATCTACAGGATTAGTACAAACACTATATATAGCAGCATCATTAGGTAAGTTTAAAACATTTCCAACAGAGGCATATTGTCTACCCATAAAGTTTCCACTCACCCCATAACTAGAATCTGTTTGAATTGAAGCTACTATCTTTGATAAAAATCCTGCTGGTATTTCATGCTCTCCTACAACAGCACTTTCCATTATATGCTTTTTAATCATAGCGTCTCTTTCTTGCTCAACCAAAGCCATGACCTCTCTTAAAGTTACTTTAGAATCATCAGAATTAGAACCACCATTAACTATTCTCTGTACCTGCTCTGCTATTTGTCTCTTATTTACCATTTATTAAGTTTTTTGTTGTTCATTTTTTGACTCTGAATAAGTAATTATTTCAGACTCTCTTAAATTTACACCAATGTAACCAAGTATTCTATTGGCTATTTCTTTATGAGTAGAATCAGATAAAGTAATTTGAGTTGCGTTACTTGAGTTATATATCTCTATATTATTAACAATATTAAAAGCCCAGTTTGGATCAGAAGGTTTTTTAATATAAGTAAGTTTTAACTCAGAAGAAGTGTTTGAATCTTGAAAACTTGATGTAAATACCCTAATCCCAGACGACTCAATTACAGCTATTGGATAAGCAAAAGATGGCTCAAGTAAAGAACTATTTCTTCTACTGTTAAGCTCACCTAAACTAACAACTTCCACAGAAGTTTCTGCATATTTTAAAGAAATAAAATGTAAATAATCTGCAGGTAGTGTAAACAAATCACCAGACACTGTTAGTGATGTTTCAAATACCATAACAGGATATAATTCATCATACATTTGTGATGAATCTTTAAATCCAATTACAGAGCCTGCTGGTGACACTTTTCCAACTTTATCTTTCAAAACGTCTAATTGTGCTCTTTTAGCTAACATGTTGAACTCACTAGGTTTTATAAAACCTCTTTGTTCTTTATTAGCCATAAACTGCACAAACTTATATATCTCATCTATTGTCATAGACACAAATATAATAAAAAAAAAGGGGCTACAAAAGTAACCCCCTCTAAATAACAGATTAAATAAGATTATGGATTAGTTAAAATTCTTTATCTGTCTTTTAATTTCATCCAAAACTAACTCTCCATCACCTTCTAAACAAAAGTCTACAAAGTGATCTGTTGAGTCTTTACCAATAGGAGTGTGAGTTATTAAAACATTTTCTCCACCTCTAACCCAAGATACTCTATTAACTTCAATGCTTATAATGCCATACTCTTTTGCGTTAATAATAGTTTCTTTTATTGCAGTCTTTGGGTCATCCATACCTGCAATAAATGAAGATGGATTTTTCTTTGCAACAATTTTCATATCATATCTAATTTCTTCTGTACTTTTATCTACATTGATTCCAAGAACTTTAGCATAACCTACTAGTTTTTGAATAGGCATTTTAAGGGCTAACTGCATAGCATCTAACTCAGCAGCTTCTTTTTGAATCATTTTTTTAGCATCTTTCTTTTTGTTTACTTTAATGAAAGCTGGTCTTACCCTAGACATTCTATTTGGATTATCTCCATTTTGATTGCAGTGATCTAAAAAATTTTTTAATGTTGGATTTTGTGCAGGAACAGCTAAATATCCATCTGTAAAAGTAATAGGTGCTTTTACTTTAGCATCTTTTTTTTGTTCATCTTCATATATAGAAGATTCTCCAGGTATATATCTTATTTTTCTATTAACACCTTTTATTGGGTCAAATATAATATCCTCAGATTTAATCATATAAACAACAGGAAATTGTTGTTTTCCATTTTTACCTTTTCTTTTCTTATTAAGAATATACATAGTAGGTTTAGACCTATTATTTATATTACTAGTAAAAGGATTTGTAATTTTTTTTGCAACAGGTTTAGTTGCTTTTGTTGGGTCGTATGGAGGTATATTAATATCGTCTTCTACCTCTATTATTTTTACCTTTTTAGGGAATTTTGTTTTTGTTTTTGTTGTCATTGTATTAAATATTAAATTAAATTAAACTTTTAAAACATCTTGGAGGAGGAAAAACTCCCCCTCCTCAATGTGTTCTTTATCCTGCCTATATATCATTTCAAGACAGTTAATAATTAGAATTAGTCAGCAGGTGCTATTTGATCTATAACATGTATTCCTGTAATATTGCTATCAACAGAATCACCAGTTACAGCATCAAAAACAACGATAAAACCATTATCTCTTGCTATAGGCTCGTTAACTGCCTCAGCAAGACTCATCATGATATCTTTTGCAGTAAAATCACCACAATCCAATACCACAACATCTAAATGGTCATCACCAGCATCTCCTTCAGCAGCAAATGCTTTTTTCATTGGTTTGAAAAACAATGAGCATCTACCACTCGCACCAGTTACAGCACCAGCAGTATCTGAATCACCAACAACTAATCCTTGAAATGCACTAAGTGGGTACATAACAGAACCATTAGCTGGGTCATCATCATTAGCCAGCGTACTGTCTTTTCTAAAATATAAATACTTTTCCATTTTTATATAAAGTTTATAAGGTTAATAATTAAGATTTCTTGATTAACATGTATCTGTTCGCAGCAAAACCTTCAAACCCTCTCTCAGTTCTATAGTGAGATTTAAGGTTATCTTCTGTATTTGTTTTGTTTTTAAGAACAGCAGAACCTGTTAACCAGTGCTCCATCTCTCTTGAGTAACCATTAGCAGCTTTATATCTAATTCTCAATGAAGGAATTTTCTCTCCAGATCTAGCATCTCTTTGAGTATCCATAGGGATACAGATACCATAACCTGGGTAGTTAAATCCAGCAGCCCCTAGTAATTTAGGATGATTAAACACATCATAAGTTTTCTTATGGAATGTGTATCCACCTCTAGAGAAAGAATTAAATCCAAGATTTAACGCCATATTTTTGTTGTTTTGGAAAGTACCATAGTTAGCACCACCAGCAGCGTATGCACCTTGAGAAGCTAATAAGTCATCAATATCTAAAGATAAATCAATACCAGCGTAAAGAGCATATTCTTTAGCACCTCTATGCTTATCTAAAGACTTAACGATAGCGTCAAAATCAGCCATAGTTATTGAAGCAGAGCCTAAATCCATTGATTGACCTTTATTTTCAATAAATGGTAAAAGACCTTCAGTTGATCTCAATCCAGTGTTTGAACCATCTGTAATATCAGGATTGTTATTTGTTTGACCAAGTAACATCATTAATTCCATGTAATCCTGAAATCTTTTAAAAGTATCAGCCTCACCTTTTAAGTACCAAAGAAATCCTGAACCCATTTTTTCGTTATCTACCTTAAAGTAAATTACGTTAGTAGCTTCAGTACCAGATACAACGAAAGATTCTTTCATAATCATACAATTATTTTGATATGTATGAACCCTAGGTAATAATCCATCAGGTTGTGAAGTGTTTTCGTTATACATGTTACCTATAATACTAAATCTTTGAGTAGATCCATTAGCCATAGAAAAAGCGTCATCCATAGCCCACATTCTTATAGTAACACCTGAAATAGATTGAACATAACACATATCACCATTAGCACCCAAAAGGATGTCACCAGCTCTAACTGGGTGGTCATCTGTTTCTATATCATTTGTTCCTAATTGAGCATTAACATTATCCTCTAAAACTAGAGTAAAGTTGTTTGCGCCATCAGGGTCACTAATTGTAGGTGCAGTTAATTTCACTGAATTGTGAATAAAAGCTTCCTCGTAATGTGAGAAAGTTGTTTGAGTACACTCTTTCTTTGCACCAACTAACTCTAAAAGACCAGTGATACCTTGATTACCATATCGTTTTACAAGGTTTTCATCAACGTCTCTTTTATGAAGAGCTAATGCAGTAGAAGTAAGGGCACTCACATAATTGTCCTGTGTTGCTAAAGCTACAGATGTTGGGTTTAAAACCATACCTGAACCTAAAGTAGCACCACTGGGAATATTTACAGTTGCCATAATTTTATTATTTTTTAGTTAAACTTATTAATTAATCGCCAAATATATGTTTATTTATTTGGTCTACAATAGAATTTCCTTTATTAGATGGTGTATTTTTAATTGGTTCAAAAGATGGATTTTTGATTTCTCCTAAGACTTGTTCAGCTCCTTTGGATCTATATTGATTAGCTACAGACCTTATTATATTGCCTTGTAATTTCATAGCAATTAAGTCCATGGCTAATCTTTCTCTATCCCATTCGCCTTCATTATCTCTATAGTCATCAAAAAAAGTATCTAAATTTTCCAACGTATCAGTTACAACATCCCTATCATCATCAGTGAGTTGATAATCAAAAGTTTCTCCACTTTCATCCACAGTAAAAGATAATGATTCAATATCATCTAATTCACTATCCATATCGTTTAAAAAGTCTATTCTAGCATCTTCCATCTCTTCAACATCATCTTGAGTCATTTCTCCTGAATCTTCATTTGGAGACCAATACTCCTCCTGTAGATCTAAGAGCTCTTGTCTAGCTTTAGAGCTATCTCTCTTTAGATGAATTTTACCAATGTCAGATTGCTCTTCTGAATACTTTTCATCACCTTGTTTATAAGTATCATTATAGAATAAATCAATTTCTTTTTGCGTTAAGTCTGGGTTCTCTAGTTTTAAATATTCTTTAACTACTTGCTCATCAGACATTTTTTCATAGTCTTGAGTTTGAGTCATGTAGTAATCCTCAACGCTTCTCCCTGTTTCTTCAACAAATCTATTTATATTTTCTATCTGTTCGCTAGCAAAATTAGATTGTTGTTTTTCTGATTCCAGGTCGTTAAGTAAATTTTCCAGGTTTTCATAATTCGTCCCATACTTTTCGTTTAGAACAAATAACGCATCTTCATCATTTAATTCCCTAATGTCCTCATCTTGGAATGTTTCACTTGATTGGGCTTCTTCTGGCCCATCACCATCTGTCAAAGAACTTTCTATCTCCTCAGGTTGTTCACCTTGAACATCCTGTATTTCTTCTAAGGGATCTTCACTTGTAGTTAGATCAATAATATTAGAATTTTGTGTAACGTCTCCTGAGTTTATATCAGAAACTGATTCGTTAACAATTTCTACTTTTGAATCTGTTGCTGTAGCAAAATCCCTTGCTATATCGTAATTGTCGTCTGCCATAATAAATTAAATTAAATTAGTAATTGTTGCAAATATATATATATTTTTTATTATAATAAATTTTCAGGAGATAAATCTTCTTCTGGTGCTGAAATATTACCTTCAGTAATAGGTAAAGCTCTATCTCTTTTTTGCTCTATAAGCCTAGATTGATTCACTGCAGCTTTATCTTGACCCTTTAATTTAACTTCTCCACTAACATCAGCCACTTCTTTTTTACCTTGATTGTTTAAGGCAATCTCTTGCATCCTTCTTTGATGTTGCATGTTGTCTAATTGATCTTTTAATTGATATTCTGCTTGCAACTCTTGTATTCTAGATTGTGATTTAATTTGAGCTGATTGCATTTCTATCTGAGCCATCATTTGCATTTCTTGTTGTTTTATCATGGCTTGTTGTTGAGCTGCTTGCTGTTGAATCTGTGCGTTCATCATTTGTTGCTCTTTAGCTTTTTTTTCTTCTTCTTCTTGATATTTTTTTCTTCTGTGCATTAAAACTTGATTTGCTAGTTTTATGTTTTTTATAGATCTAATAAAAATAGCGTCTTCTAATCTTAATTGTTTTTGGGCTATAGATTGTTGTATGTTTGATTCCATAGCTAATCTTTCTTCTTGATCTGGAGCAACCTCTAACATAATTCCATATTCATGTATACTAATATCTCTATTAGAACTTAACATGGTCATATTAGACTTACCTAAAGCGTTTTCATAAGATTTGTATTTATTTTTATTTTTATACATATCCTGTAGTCTTAAACAAATACACTCTGCAGACCTCTTAGTTATATATAAGTAACCATCATTTATACTTTTAGTTGCGTTATTAGAAGCTATTAATTGTAATTTCTGAACACCTACTAAAGCATCACTAGATGGTTTAGCTCCTTCTCTAGCTTCATTGACACCAGTCACATCTCTAATCATTTGTAAGTTATGTTGATATATAGCTATTAGTTTTTGCATATCACCACCTATACCATTTTCTAATTCTTGAATTGGAATACTGCTCATAGGTTGACCATCATCATTTAATGACCTGTAATATATATTACCTGTTTGGTCAAATATTTCTTGTAACTCAAGTGGAGTAAAAGTTCCACCATCACCTTTTGAAACATTTTCTAAAGACCCTAATTCAAAAGCAGCACCTTTTGGTCTAGCCTTTGCAATAATTTGTTGTAGTTTAAGGTGTGCAAGTTGAATTTGATCTGCAAATGGAATCATTCTTTCAACAAGTGATTTGTTGTGCATTTTATATATACCTGGAGCATAAGTAATATAAGATAGTTTGGTTTCTGTTAAATTAGATTTTTCTCTAGTCATGTTTTTAGCCATACCATAGTTTATCACATGATCTGTATGACATATCCATATCCCAGAATAAACAACTTTTACAGAAGTTTTAATAAGCTCTCTTTCATATTTAGATTTTTTTGGCTTTTTGTATTTGAAAGATTTTTTTCTTACTGTATATCCACCAAAACCATTTTTCTTTTTTTCATACTTTAATTCATTAACAGATAAAAACTCAGCATCTAAAACAGTAATTCTAAACTTATCATAATAGTATTCATAGTTCTCTTCATTTACATAAGATTCATAACTAGAAGCCATGTTTCCATTTTCATTTTTTCCTGAATAATTATTTGCTATTTCTTCATATTCTGTCTCTGTTAATTGATCTCCTGCTATTCTTTTTAAATCACCTATAGTCATAGAGTAAACTTCCCCTGCGTGCTGTATATCTGAAAAAGTTTCTTTATTAGAATAAGAAGTTATTAAGTTTGCAGGATCTACATATTTTAATTTAATCCCAGTGTTAGGATCAAATGATACCTTAGAAGCACCTATACCACAAACAATTAAATCTCTTATGATTGATTTTTTTATACTGTCAAAATCATTTTGTTTCATAACAAATTTTATACCATTCTCCATTGATATTTCAGAAGCTTGTTTATATGATATAGACATAAATATATCAATCTCCTCTTGATTTTGTGGAACATAACCTTTATGATTTAAGTCTCTCTCCATGTTTTCAGACATCACTTTTAAATTTGGTGATGTTAACATTTTAGCAAACAAAGTATTTTTAAAAGACTCTCTTTCTGTTTCTGCTACTGAATCTATAGCATTTGCTTTTACTTCATATTCTTGATTGTTAAAATCATTTAAAACTAAATCTACAAATTTTGGAATTATATTAACAGGAGTAAAGTCTAAATTTAAATATGAAGTATCTCCTTCTACATCAAGTAAATCTTTATATTTTCTTGTATCTTGTGCACCTTGTGCATAACTTCTAGACTTTGTGTATAAAGCCCTTCTACTATTGATGTTTATTTCAGAATTATTTTCCCAATCATAAAACATTCTTTTAAAATAGGCTAAACCATATTCTTTCTTTTCTTTTTCTTCTGGGGAAACGTAAGGACTTGGATAGCCACCAACTTTCTTTATTTTGTCGTTTCCACTAAATAAATTTTTATAACTCATTTACTTTATTTGTTTAGATAAAACACCTCTATTACTATACTTTTTTACAAACTTAATAAATTTTGGCGACTCTTTCTTATTTGCAACGAATTTTTGTGATGCAAGTAAAGCTAAACTAGAACTAATAGTAGCATCAAATTTAGTTCTATTGTCTATATCAAACCTACTCCAATCATCTAATAAATTATTAAAATAACACTTTCCCATTTCTCCTGTATCTGATTTTAATCCAACATGATCATATATGTAAGTAGACACTGCTTCTGCTTGAGCATTTATAACAGCAATACCTGAACCTGGTATACCTTTAGTAACTTGCTTTTTACTAAAGTTTGTATGTGTAGACTCAGGTCTATCCATTAAGTAATCAAAGTAACCTCTTCTTTCAAAGTATTTTATAATTCCTATTTTATTATTTTCTACAAGTATTTGACATCCATAAAAAACACATTGTTTTATCATGTCCTCATAAAATATCTCTGCCTTTGGTGGTCTGTTTATATATTCACAAACAAACTGTTCTGAAGGTAAATCCTCAGACATAGAAAATTTATGATAAATATGACAAGCTGCATTAGACCTCCTTCCATCTGTTGTTGTATCATGGTCATAAGGGTCACAACCTGAAACTAAATTAATTGTATTGCCAGGTCTTTTTTTACCAGACTTGCTTACAACTAAGTTTTGCATGCCAGATGATGGAAACCAAGATACTTCCCATTTACCTTTTTTATTAGGTATCCATATAACCTTACTATCTTGTACTCCACCTTTCCATATAAAATCACCTTTAGTTGTTAAATTATCAGCTACTTCATTATAATCAATCTGTTGATATATTTTTTCTACATCAAAAACACTAGACAAAGAATCATTTCTAAATGCCTCCTCTGTAGTAAAAGGAAACTGTCTTTTAAATTCTGACAAAGAATTAGTATTGTTCTTTAATCCATTTCTTCTATTTATAATATAATCTTTAGCCCCTATATTTACCTCAACATCATCAATACCCATTATTGGACTATCAGGTGTTTGAACAACAGACCTTCCATACTCATCAATAAATCCTTCTAAGTTTTCATAAGAGGGTATAAATAAAGAATATAAACCTGATTTAGTTCTTCTGTTTAAATCTTTATCTTGAACATTTGAATCATAATATATATCCTTATACTCTAAACCACCATCTTCAAGTTTATTAGCAGTAGAACCCATCATGCACTTACCTACAATCTTTCTACCAAGCAATAAACAAGTTTGAGTAACTGACCAGTTTTTAGCTATAGATGTAGAACCAGTCCATTTACCAGCCTCATCATGAACTAACAATTTTAGCTTCATACCATCATAACTGTTATCTGCAGTATTTCTCCAATCTATTACAGAGTTTAAAGCTTCTGATTTTTCTATATGTTTATTTTTCTTTGTTATCTTCTTGGCTGGCTCCCTAAACGCTAACTCAACTCTTGGGTTACTAGAACCATCTTGTATTGGTTGAAAGAAAAAAGGATACCTTCTGTATATTCTAACAACCTTATCTGTAAACATACTCTTAGCATCACCACCTGTTTTAGATAACAAACCAAAGTTTGAATCATAAATCTGTGTTGCTTGATTAACCATTTCTGCACTTGCCATATATGAAAAACCAGATCTTCTGTTCTTAAGAAAACACATTCCCATACAGTCAGGGTCTAATTTACAAGCTTCCCAAAAAATAAAGAACTTTCTGTTAGCTTCTCTATAATCAGGATAACCAACATCTATATGAGACCATTGTATAAACATATAGTGACTACCAGTAATATAGGTAGGGTCACCATTATTCATGAACCATAAACCATCTCTTCTTCTTCTAAATTCTTCTTCTATATATTCTATGTAGTCTGAGGCGTTTTCTCTATTTAAGCCAGTAGGCATATCTTGCCTAATCCACCTTTGTTCTTTTTTCTTTTTATCAGAAAATAGAATTTTCTTTTTCATTGGTTTTTTAGGGAGTTGTATCTTTAATCCTTGGATTTCGATAACATCCCCTAGACTATTTGAATTTAATTGAATTGTATTAGGCATAATAAAAAAATCCCATATATACAAATATATAAATAAAATTTTATCTTTTGGCGAATTTTTCAGCTAACCCACTTTCAAAGTCCCTTTCTTCTTTTAATTCTGACTCACTATTAGATAGCTGTGCTTCAAGTTTGGATATACCTATTATTATTTCTTGAGCATCCACAAAACATTCTTTTTTAGCTTTTATTGCATTTCTTCTTTTCTCATCAGATAAATCAATATCTAATGGTTTTTTTATATCATCTATCAATATAGATACAGCCTCTTTAGATGAATCTATAAGCTCTTGTAATGTTCTTTTTATATAGTTTTTATTTGTTTCTTTAGGCATTTTATATCTTTGCTAGTATATCCTGATTCCTCATTCTAAGTAATTTTTTACCCTCTATCTTCATTTCATATTCAGAGTTGGTAGAAAAAAATACTTCATCACCTTCTTTTATACCCTGTTTTTTTAACCATGGATTCATGTTCCTAACATAACCCCTTAATGTTATTTCTTCTACTTCAGGTTTAAAGTATATACCACTATCTGTTTTTATATCTTCTTCTAATTCTTTCTTTTGTTCTACAAAATTCCAATGATTTAACATTTTAACTTTACCATCCCTAACTCTTGCATATATATAATCCCAATGAACTTTGTATAAATTTTCTTTATCTTCCAGGGTAAATAAATGTTCGCTTTGATAATCTTTCCAAGAAGCCTCACCATAGGTTTTACTTATGTTTAGATTACCTGTGTTAGCTGTAATTAAATGATGAAAATAAACTTTATCACCAACTTTTATATCAAAGTCTAAACCTTCTGGTAGCCATTCTGGAACTTTATAAACTATTCCATATTGCCTAGCGTGCCTTAATGGTTCGTAAGTAATGTTTATTTTTAACTCTACACCATTAATTGTTGTGGTATCTTCATATGGCTTTTCTACCTCTACAATAAAGAAGTTTTTAGGTATTCTTAATTTTTCCATTTTATTTAATTTACTTCGTATTCTTCTTTGTAATCAAGATTGTATTCTACACCTGTTAATTCAAAAAAGGCTTTCCATAATTCTGATGTTTCAGATCCTTCCATTTTAATGTATATATTAAACTTTAACATCTTATATCTTATAAAATACATTTCATCTTGAACTATAGCTGATATTTTAGCTTGACCTCTCATTATTGGTTGACCAACTACATAGGTTATTCCATTTTTTATATCACCTATTACTATTTTTCTAATTATTCCATTAACTATTTCCATTATGCTTCTGGTTTTTTATTGTCTGTATTAAACATATTAAACAATCTAAGTTTATCATCTATCTCTTCTTCTGGATTAACAAAAGGTAGTTTTTCTTCTGGATATAAAAAGCTATCAGTAACTATACCTAAAGCCCTAGAGGCCATATCATCACTAACATTAGTTATTACGTCAGATTTTAAATCATTTAAGGTTTTTCCCATAACTATATAGGAAAACATGTATCTTACATGTTCACCTTTCATAGATTCTAAAATGTCTTCTATTTTTTTAATTTTATTTTTTACACTTTTTTTCACTGTACTTTAAATTTAACTGGTCCATTGTAGCTATAGTTTTGCCACTATTTACTATAAATCCACCCATGCCTATTATTTCTTTATCACTTTCGTACTCATCTTGTTCTTCTTTTATCATAGCAACTTTATATAAAATAAGGTATCCTATCAAATCCATTAATGTGTCCTCAGTATCACTATTAATACCAACATTTTTTATACGCATTAATTTATCGTCTATCCTTGCCCCTAAAGATTCTAAGGGATCTCCATTTGAAAATACACTTGAAGGGTTTATGGCAGAGTCACCATAATTTCTGTTTTTTTCTAGTAATAGTTCTTTTACTTCTCCTACTACTTTTTCTATTAGTTCTTCTGTTGTCATATTATATTAAATTAAATTTATCAAATATACAAAAAAAAAGACTACAAAATGTAGCCTTCTTTTTAAAAGTTATAAACAGGTTTATTAAACACTGGCTATAAGAATCTCCATTCTTACAGCGTGACTAGAGCTGTCTACTAATATACTTTCTAGATCATTTAAAGATGTTATTATTGATGAAGAAGTAGAATCTACTGCTACAGAATTATGTGGTGTTCCAATAATAAAACTTTTACCTGCTTCTAGCAAAATAGTTGCTGAATCATCTGGATCAGTATCATCTTTACCAGCATCTATTTGTAAAGATAGATTAACTGAATTAGAACCATCTAAATTAGTTACCCTTATATATTTTACGTTTTCAATATCCATAGCACCATCAGAAACACCAACTGTAGATTTAAAATTAATTAAAGTTGTGTCCACACTTGCTGGAACTGTTAACACTCTTTTATAAGCATCATTTATTCCACTTACTACAAAAGACTTAGTCCCACCATATTGGTGTCCATCTACTGTAATACTCTCTGTTAAAGTTACTGTTAAATCTGCCATAATTATTCAAATAATATTCTACTAATCTTTTCGTAATGAACAACTAAATTCCTAGCTGTTGTGTTTGTATGTTTTACAATACCAATATAAGGTATTAAATCTATATCATTTGTAAGTGCTGCACTTTGCGTTGTTCTAGTCGCAGCCTTAGTACCAAATAAATATAAGTCTTCATCATCTGCTACTGCATGGGTAATACTAGATAATGTTAATGTGTTAGTTGCTACAGCAGATACTGTACCTATAATATTACCAGAAGAGTCTGCTACAACATCACCCACTACAAATTTAGTAGTCGCATCAGTTCCATCTACAGTCATAGCAACTGAACCACCAGATGTTCCATATCCACCTGAGTTATTTATGTTTACCCCTGTGTCTCCATTTGAAACAGTCGCTGCACCTTTTTGTTCATCATCAATAAAAATAGATATTTTTCTAGCTGCATCAATAGATATTCTAAATCTGTAACTAGTATCTGTTGCTACTGAAACCCCAGTATTTACTATAAAATCAGTTCCACCAATACTATGACAGAAATGCCAAGTATCTGTAGTTGTTTGATTAGATAATATTGTTTTGCTTGAATCATAAAAGAAAAATGCTTGATCAGCATCTGTAGCTGATAAATGTGTATTTGTTAATTTAAGACCTGCATATATCATATGGTCTGCAATATTAGAATCTGTAGTTACTGCACAAGACCATTCTACGCTGTTCTCTGTACCCCATAAAACACCAGTCCAAGCTGTTTGTGCTCCTGTGTTTTGATCTGTTAAGAAATCTAAATGTGGTAAGATAATCATTGAGTCTGCTGAGTTACCACCATTTGTTGCTAAATTTATTCCAGCTTTAGTTGAGCTATAAGTTACTTTAGCATCATCAGCATTCGTTCCAAGAAGTTCAAAATGCCTGTTTGCCTTTACATACTTAGCTAAAGCAGTAGCGTCATTAGCATCAGGGTCTATAATCATTGATGCGTTTGATTGTGGTTTTCTACTAAAGTATTCATTTAGCTTATATCTTCCTGATGGTTCTATAACCACATCTGAAGAAATAGAACCTGTAGCTACTATATTACCAGCCACATGTAAAGTTGCTGTTGGATCTGTGGTTCCTATACCCACATTACCTGTGCTGGCTATTCTCATTCTTTCTGATATAGTACCACCATCTGATGTTTCAAAAGCCATAAAAGCATCTTGAGTAGAAGCAGTAGATGTCCAATCTGTTTCAGTACCTACAGATATTCTACCTGCGTCAGCGATAGCTGGAGTAGAGGCATCATAATAAAACTGATTGAATAATATACTTGTTTCTGTACCATCCATATCAGCGTTATTAATTGAGTTAGTTAACGCTAACATATCTATATTACCCTTAGCACTACCACTGTCTTGTATTTCTAAAGTGTTATTAGGAGAAGCAGTACCCATACCTATTCTTTTGTTATTTCCATCTACAGAAAATAAAGTAGTAGAATTACCAAATATATCAAATGCTTGAGTAGCACTCCTAGCCTCAAAGTAAAACTTTTTATCTGCATCACCAAAGTGAATAAAACCAGTTGATAAACTGTTTTGACCTATACCAATAGATCCTGTACCATCACCTGCTTCATTGTTTATTATAGTAGAACCATTACCACTATGTGCAGTAGGGTCTATAGCTATATAAGTTTTACCTGTTGTTTGTGCTGTGGTAGAACCTGCACTACCTCCACCAACTGTTGCTGCAGGGTTGCAGTCACCAGCACAGAATCCAAAAGTATTTCCTTTACCAGATATTAAAGATACATTAGTTCCATTATCTATCCTAAAAGAATTTGTCGTACCATTTAAGTCTAGTTTAAAAGTTGGGGTAGATCTGTTTATACCTAACGAAGTAGCTATGTTTACTTTGTTTGTTGCTATCTGTAAATCACTATCATTACCAGCCCCATCCTGTAACGCTGTCACAGTAGAGGTTAATGTAGAGTCATTGTTAGTTTTTAATAAACTAGAAAATCTACCTGCTATTGTTTGTCCTGATAATGTTGCCATATTTTATAGTTCAAATCCAAAGTTTAATATCATAAACCTAAGTCTTTTATTTCTGCAAGATTCATCACACTTGTCTCCACAAAAATCTATTTCAAGTAGTGTTAAATAACCTAGTCTTATTTGTATTATAAATTTATTTTTTTTATTTCGTTTATTCCAAGAATTTATCCAGTTCATAATTAATTAAATTTTGCTAACATTAATTTATCTATATTTTTTTGTACTGTCTTTGAATCAACCTCTAGTTGAAACATAACATTTGGTACAAATCTACTCTTTTCCTCGCCATTTTCAAAAATAATAAGTGTTGGAATTGCTGTAACATTAAATTTAGACTGTAGATTCATATACTTAGATATATCTACAATATAGTAAGAGCAGTCCTCCAATGAGTATTTAGCAGCGTTAGATGAGTTCCAGTCAGCGTAAAACTCCACTACTACAATGTCTTTTGCTACAACATTATTAAAATCATTAGATGATACAAACTCCTGTGCTTCGCATTTAGTAAACATAAATACAAGTAATAAAAACACAGCTATTGATAATTTATTTTTTAAAGTCATTTTATTTCTCTTATTTCTTCTTTCATCTCATCTATCTCCTTCATTATCATATCAATTTGGTTACGTGCCATCTGATCCTTCATGTTAAACTCCATTCTGGTAGGTGGCCATGTTTGAGAAGCTGCAGGGTCTCCCATATCTATTGTATAAGTTCCTGTTCCTGGCTTTGGTAATTCTAAGGCTTCTTGAACTTTTATTTCAAGCTCTATAAACTTAGTGTCTATATTAGAAATCATTCCATAATAACCAGCTATTACAGCACTCACGCCTGCAATAATCCAAGCAAGGGTTTTAATACTTATATTAAACTTGCTATCTTCTGAAATTTCCTTTGCCATAGATTCCTCCTTTTAAATAATTAATTTTTTTAACAAGGGCTCCACGTTTTGCAAACATAGCAGCACGCTTTCTTTTTTTCCAATCAAAATATTCATCTGTTCCATACTCATAAGGGTTAGGTCCAGAAAATTCATCTCCAGTGCTTGTATCTGTATTACTAGTAACATTGGCGTTATTATTAACATTAGTGTTATTATTAGTATTTACAGAAGTCTCAACTACATTGTTAGCTGGGTTTGTATCATCAGTTGGGTCTTTTTTCTCCTCCATTCTATTCCTCATTGACTGTGGAATATACTCTTCTGTTGCTTTTTCCCTAGTATCATCTCTGGTTTCTGTAACTGTGGAATCATCTGTTGTTGTTGCATCTACGCTTTCATCAGGTCCTGGGACTTCTTTATTAGCCATAAGTTCAGAGCTTTCATCAGTATCTAACTTAGTTGGTCCTATTGTTGATAAATTTGGACCAGGTGTTGCTTTCTCACTAGGAGTTTTTTCACCTTCATTTAAAGGTGTTTCAACATTAGTATTAGGCATCCCTCTATCTTTTTTTACTTCTGGTGCATCTTCATAAGCAGAATCTAACATATTAAAAGTCTGTGGAGTTATATTTATGTTATATTTTCTTGAAATAGAATCAATTAACTTTGATTGATTTTCAAAAGAACCATCCTCCTCTTGCATTAAATTTCCTGATAATAAAAGCTCTTCTTTAGATAAACTATCTATACCATCTCTTTCTATTTTTTGCTCTATTTCTTTTTGAGCATTTATAATTTTTTCCCCTTCACCAGTATAATAAAAATTATTAAATGATTTTGGGTCTTGCAAAAATTGATTGTATACTTTCACGTCTGAACCTGAATCATTTTGTTTAATTAAATTTTTACGCAGTTGTGTAGCCATTCTTTTGTACCTTCCTTGTATGTTAATTAAGTCTTGATAGCTTCTTCCATCCATCATTCCTTTTAATTTAGACATAAGGTATTTGTTAACCTCTCTATCTGACTTAGTTGTATATCCATATAATCTATATTCTTCTTCTTTGTAAGCTCTTTCAAGTTGTTCTAATTTTTGAAGGTCAATCCCTTTAAAAGCCCCTTTATCTGAACCTTTATAATTTTCTTGCATGTTTTGTATAAAATAAATAATGCTACTTAGATTAGAGTCTCTAGAGGGTCTTGTTGACAACTTCGTTCCATATCTTTCTTCAAATTTTTGTAATTCAGTCATTAAAGAGTCAGGAGTCCCTCCCTCTTTATAAGCTTTAGAATATCTAGACATTAGTGTACCACCTTTTTCCATAGTTCTTGTTCTTGCATTTGGATGCTCTTTATCTAATTTTTCTACAGCAGACTTAAACTTATCCCCTGATAAATCAAAAAACTTTGTTGTTCCCCTTTTTCTGGTAAACCATTTGTTGTCCTCAACTTTATACTCCCAGTTTTTATCATTCTTTAAATTATATATTTTAGAACTTGTTTTACTTTCTTTATCGTTTACTTTGTTGTTTTTTGTTGTTGTTTTTGATTGTTCTTTTTTAGAAACCAGATTATCAAGTTCTTTTCTAGTCATCTGAGTTTGTGGCTTTACATCTTTTCTTTTAGACATAGTTTGTGGCTCTACATCTTTTCTTGTAAATTTTTGTGGTCCTTTACTTGATCCATAAGCTTTTTTATCTAATTCTTCTTTAGACATTTGAGTTTGTGGTATATATCCACCCTTTCTATAGGTGCTTTTTCCACCATACATATACTTGCTTTGGATTTTCATTATTTCTTACTTTTTTTGTTAGCAATAATCATTATAGCTACACCACCTTTTTTAGGCATTTTACCACCTTTGTGATAATTTTTCTTAGACATTCCACCCCCCATCATCTTTTTCTTAGCCATACCTCCACCATACATATATCCCATTTTATTACGAACTGCCTTTGGTAGTTTCTTTAAACCTTTTCCTTTATTTCCTTCAGGAGCTGGTCTTAATCCTCCATCTTCATACATATCTTTTTTCTTAGACATTCCTCCACCCATCATTTTTTTCTTAGCCATACCACCATATTCCATCATCTTGTCTTTATTCATCATTCCTCCTGCTACAGATTTTGCAGCTTTGGCAACCATTCCCATCATAGCTTTAGGTGCTTCTTTCTTCATCATACCACCACCCATCATCATGTTATCTTCTTTCATCATGCCACCTTCTTCCATTCCTCTCATTCGTTTTCTCATACTTCTTTGATTCTGTCTAGTCATTCTTCTAACTTGTCTATCATCTTTTCTTGCTTTTCTTCTATCCATTCTAGCCATTTTCTTCATACTTCTTTTTTCTTGCCTAGCCATTTTTCTTTCATTTCTAGCTTTTATTCTAGCCATCTTTCTTTCTTGTCTCATTTGCATTTTAGTCATGTTAGGATCATCAACAGAATCGTTAACTGACATTGTAGTATCCATTTCCATTTCATCTTGACTCATGTCTTCATCATTTATACCACCTTCTTGAAACTTCTTAGAGAACCTTTCCATTAATGTTCCTCCACCTTTCATTTTTGTCATAGAGTCTAGTATTTGAGGATTCTTTTTAAGAACCTTTAAAGTTTTTTTAGATTTTTTAAAATCATCTTTTAAATCCTTTTTCTTTTTCTTTATATTTTGTTTTTTAATTTTCTCGTCCATTTTGATTTGCCTATCTGTATCTTTTTTTATTTCCTTGTCCTTTTTTTTAGTATTTCTCTTTTGTTTTCTTATGCTTCTTTTTTTATCTCTATCTATAATTCTTTTTATTCTTCTTTTATATCTAGGCTCTTTTTCTTCTTTCTCTTTATTAGTTTCGCTTGAAGTTTTCATTAAACTCATAGAATCTGAATCAGTAGATATTTTACTTGGACCTTTTGATTTTATACTTGATAATATTTCCTCTGATTTTTTTGATTGCCTACTTTGGGTTTTACCACTTTTAACCTCACTACCTGTCATAGTATTGTACTTACTACCTTTAAAGTAGAAAAATCTTTCACCAGTATTTCTGGCTTTTCTAAAGGCTTTTTGATATTCGTTCATTTTATCTATTTTTTATTTTAAACATTTTTCTTTCTTGTCTAGCTTTTTGTCTTGCCATTTTTCTTTGATGTCGCATTTTTGCTTTTTCAGAAGCAGGTTTGTTTTTTCTTTTAGCTTTTAAAGATTTACCAAAATTAAACATATCAAAAAATGAAGGTGGAGTATAATCAGTTTTACCTCCTTCTTCAAACTTTTTAGATACAAGTTTTTTCTTTTTTTTCATTAATTTCTTTGCTTTATCTATTCCTTCTTTAGAATAAGCAAATTTTTTATTACCTACTTTTGGCATAATTTACATTTTATCTTCTTTTTTCTCTAGGATATTATAAAATTTAGTTATTAATAATTTACCTCTGTGAGAAATCATATATTTTCTAGCTCTATTTTGAGCTCTTTCCTGATATATTGCAATATAACCTTTATTTTTTAAATCAGGCATATTATAAACCAGGAATGTTCTTGAGCAGGGATAGTTGTTAGCTATATACCCTCCTGTAAAATACTTTAAATCATATACAAAGAACAAAAATTCTATATCTGAAACCTTCAGATTATAGTTATCCCTGAAGAAATATAGGGTATCCCTATAGTATTTCAGGTAATTATTTTCTTGCATTTAATTGAATTGAATAACAAATATAAATAAATATTTCTTATATTTAACAAAAATTAATTTATAATAATAAAAATTTATACATAATGGCTAAGAAATATAGTACAGTTACAGTAACGCCAACAATAGCAGCAACAAGTTTTGACGACAATGATGTCATAGGAGATTTCACAAGGCTACCACTACCTGTTAGAGATGGTGAATCTTGTTTATTAAAAAGTATAACTGTTATTGATACAGAACATACTGGGGCTAATCTTGATATTATTTTTGTTAAAAATACAGATGGAGACACTGAGCTTGGCGATAATGATGGTGCTGTTGATATTAGTGATGCTAATTTAAAAACAAATACCCTACTTGGGCATGTAAGCATTACAGTTCCAGGAACAGACCTTATAACATGTGAGGTTGGAACAACTACAGATATAAATTTAGTTCTTACATCTTCTAATCAAGATTCTACAGATGGCGTTCAAACAGGATGTTTTTTTGGCATTATAGCCAGAGATGCTTCTGACGCCTCAGGTAATGCTAATCATTTGACGTTTACATTTGGATTTGAAATAAACTAAAACCTTAGCATATGGGGGCAAAAAACTTTCTTCCTAGATTTAATGCTCCTAGTGGAACAAACCCAGATATAGGTTCTAATACCCTTACCATTCATGGTGAAGGTAGCTTTGGTCAAGGACAAAATTTAACAGCAAGATGGGGAACTATTTTTGCTAATCAAGGAAATTTCACAGGTAATTTATCTATTGGTCAGGGATCTTTATCTACAGATTCAACCTCAACTACAAATCAAATAACTTTTGGGGATGATTTTTATATAGGTCAAAATAATAGTGATAACACTTTATCAATAGGAACAGGCACTAATGTAAGTACAAATACTGTTTTAACATTAACATCAGGAGGTGTACAATCAAACAATATTACTGCATCAGCCTCGTTAAATGCTCCAACTTTTTTTCCTACTACTGCTGGATTTATACAATATGAGGGGACTGATGACGAACATGAAACAACCTTGGTTTTTGCTGACCCTACTGCAGATAGGATAATAGTATTTCCTGACGCATCTGGAACATTAGCTTTCACATCTGACATTACTGGCACTGTAGATACTTCAGGTAGCCCAGTAGATGATGACTTTGCAAAATTTACTGATGCTAACACTATTGAAGGTAGAAGTATCGCAGAAACTAAATCAGATTTATCACTAGATAATGTAGAGAATAAATCTTCTGCTACTATTAGAGGTGAAATAGTATCTGGTGATATACCTAATAATGCAGCAGATACCTCTGGTCAAGCTGGTACTGTAGCAACTATATCTGGCCTGGCTCCTAACACAGCTACGACACAGGCAACACAACCAAACATAACCACAATGACTGGTTTTGTAACTGGGTCTGCTAATCAATTAATAACAGATGATGGGGATGGTACAGTAACATCAGAGAGTAATTTAACTTTTGATGGTGACGATCTTAATGTAACTTCATCATCAGCTTCAAAACCAAAATTAACTATTACCAATACTAATGTTAGTAGTAAAGGACCTAATCTTTTTCTTGTAAACGATAAAGGTGCTGCAGGAGCATTAAATGATGAAGCTGGGACAGTAAAATTTAAATCTGACAACGCTAGTCAAACGCTCATAAGTTATGGTTCTATAGCTGTAAAAGCTATTGGTGTAATTCCTGGTGATGAATCTGGAAATTTAGTATTAAGCACAGCCTCTAGTAATGGTACTACATCAAATTTAAGAAATATTATTACTGGTACTGGCAGCGTAAGCTCTGATACTGTTAATGTTGATATAGGTTATGGAACTGGCTCTGCTACGACTATAGCTGGAACTTTACGCATAGATGGAGATTCTGTAATAACTGCTGGTAATTTAACCTTTACACCAGGTGGAACATTAGAGTTAGACTCTACTGGTGATATGACATTAGACTCATCTGCTAATATAGAACTTAATGCTGATGGTGGAGACATTGATTTTAAAGATGGTTCTGCTCAATTAGCTAAAATTAGTTCAGCAGGATTAAGTTTTGTTGACAATACAGGGGCTGGAATTATATTTGAAGGGGACACTGATGATGCTCATCAGACAACATTAACTGCTGCTGACACAACATCTTCAGATAAAACAATAACATTACCAGATGCTACAGGAACAGTTCAGTTACAAGGAACATCTGCAGGTAAACAGTTACAAGTTTATTTTCAAAATTTTGGAGATGATTTAGGAACAATAAAACATTATTTACCATTTAAAGATATTAATGAACAAACTCTTATATATCAAGAAGAAGCTGCTGTAGTAGCACCTGCTGATGGGAGGGTAGTCTCAGTCACAATAAGGAGTTCTACTTTAGAAGGATCTGGTAATAGAACTATAGGTATACACACTATTGGTCCAAACACTACTCAGTTTGTTAATAGTAACTGGACAGAAGAAGAAACAGAAACATTAGCTTACTCTTCATCTGACGATCAACATGTTCATCACTTTGCTTTTAGTAACGCTAAACATTTTGAAAGTGGAGAATTGTTTGTAATATCTATACAAGATGATGCTGATTTATCAACAGGTTTTAGATTTACTTACGTAACCACAGTTATTGAATGGGATTACAGTACTTGGTTAGGATCAACAAGTTTAGAAACAGATACAGCTATATAGAATAATTTTGTATATTTGAATCTAAAATAAATAATAATGAAAAAGTTAATTTCACTCTTATGCTTAATAAGTATTTGTGCCAACGCACAAATCGAAAATTTTTTTAAATACTCTACATTCTATTCTTCTGCATCTATGAGCTCTCCATTTGTCGAAAGAAATGACTATATTGCAGTAAATAAAGGTTATGAGGATGTTACAAGAATACACGACTATGACTACAATGTAACATTTGGCCTAAGAAAAATAGCAAGATTTGATTATGAATACAAAGTTAAAACATGGTATTATGGTACTGAAAGAGCTGTTGCAGACAACGTGCTTATTGGTAACGCTGTTGGTTGGGAGTATCTTCTTAATTACTCTTTTATACGCAGTCGTGGTGAGTCATTTACTGACCAAAATTTTTGGGTTAGGTACTTGGGTGATAAGCTCGTCACTAAAGTACAATACACAGACAATCAAAAGGTTAAACTAAAATATACTTCTTTAGATACTAGATATAGAATATCTAAAGGTAATTGGGATATAACAATGGGTACAGCTTTTAGAGTTCACCCTGCTTATGGATTTTTACCTATTAGAGATTTTTGGACCCCAGGAGAAAGTACGTTTAATCAGTTAGCTGCTGACTTTGGATATTCTACTCAATACGTTAATGGTAACTGGCATTGGTTTAATAATGATCAACTAATAGCTACATCTAATGATGAGTTCTTTAAACACTACTTTGGTGATGCTGTAGCTTCATTTAATGAAAGAGAACTAGATAAGCTTGGTTTACAAAAAGAAATAAGTTTAGTGTTTGGACTTGCTTATTACAAATACACTGAAAAGTTTTGGTTACATGCCTGGGCTAACGTATTACCATATCATTATGGATTAGATGATTACTCATTTGAATATAGTCAAGATAACTTAGAATGGATGGAATGGGACACAGGAATGATATTTGGTTTGCGTATAAACAAACATTTTGGTATATTTATAGAGGGAACTCATCAAAGATACTGGATGAAGCCAGTTTATGAGTGTAAATTTGGGTTTAATTATTTAATATTTTAATTATGAAAAAGATACTTTTATTATTTTTGTTAGTAGGCTCGTTTGTCTATTCTCAAAATTTATGTGAGGAATGTGTAGAACAAAATGGATTTTACTGTGGGGATGACCCTGCTAATTGGACTCAGTATTCTCCTAATGGATGTGTCCCTAATGGTCTTAACGATCTTTTTTATCTTAATGATGGATGGGAAGATTGTGCTGATGGTAGTGATGAGGCAGACGCAGAACCCACATCAATAGAAGAATGTGGTCCTATTGGTCCACCACCTTGTGATACAGTATATATAGATGTTGTTCAGTATGAAACTATATTTGATACCATACCAGAATATGTATATGAAATTATAATTGACACTGTAGAGGTAGAAGTGTTTGTTCCTGAGTATATTTATATTACTGATACAGTAACAGTATATGAAGATATACTAGACACTTTGTTTGTTGATGTTGTCGAGTACGTTGATGTATTTATTTATGATACTATAGTTCAAATAGAATATGTAGAGTTTATAGAGTATATTGATTGTGATACAGGTTTTCCCTGTTCAACTAATATACCTGAGATTATAGAACAATCTAAAAAAAACAATTTAATGTATAACTTGCTAGGTCAAGCTATAAGAAAGCCAGATGGTATATATATCCAAAATGGTAAAGTTAAATACCTAAGGTATTAATGGGTAAAAGAAAATACATGGGTAAAGATCCAGTTATTGGTACTGGTAAAAAACCAAAGGGTTCAGGAAGAAGATTATACACTGATGAGAATCCTAAAGATACAGTTAGCATTAAGTATGCTACTGAAGCAGACGCTAGAGCATCTGTTAGAAAAGTAAAAAATGTAAATAAGCCTTACGCTAGAAAGATACAGATATTAACTGTGGGGGAGCAAAGGTCTAAATATGGAGGTAAGCCTAGGCAGGCATCTATATTTAAAAGGGCTAAACAGTTTTTAAAAAATAAAAGAAATAAATAATGAATATATTTAAAGATGACAATAATTGGAATGAAAAATCTATAATAGGATTTGTTGCATTTTCAATTATGGTTTTAATAATGGTCGCTGATTTGGCAACTGGCTGGATTGGTAAAGACCTAGTAATTAACGAATTTGTATATGACTCTTTTGTCTGGGTTGTCTTAGGATGCTTTGGTATAAGTGGAATAGAAAAATTCTCTAAAAAATAAAAATATGCCAGCAGGAAAAGGAACTTATGGTGAAAAAGTGGGTAGACCACCTAAAGCTAAAAATGGAATAAAAGTTAAATTAGTTAAAAGAACAGATGGATTAACTGATAGACAAAAAAAGACTCTTAAAAAACATAGTGTTCATCATACAAAAAAACATATGGACCTTATGATTAAATTAATGAAAGAGGGTAAATCATTTACTGAAGCTCACAATGTAGCTAAGAAAAAAGTTGGAAAATAATGTCAGTAAAAGTTAAAAGAAAAAAAAGAGGTCCTGTTAGAAAGTATCAAGAAGGTGGTATAGACAATAAATACCAAACTTCATCTTATGATGAGTTAAAACAAACTAATCAACTTAAAAACAAATTTCTTTCTAAGAAGAAAAAAGTAAATTTAGTTAATCAAATAACTCAGGATAGAAGAAAAAAACAAAATATAGAGGGTACAAAATTTGTTAACATATTAAATCCTGCTGCCTCACCAGTAAAAACAGACTCTCAAACAGGTGAAAAATATAGAGATAAAATATATAGTAAAAAAGAATTTACTGATTATGACAAGAAAAGAAACAAATATTTAAAACAAGTGCAATTACAAGCACGTAATAACCCAGATAAAAAAGATCCATATACAGGAACAGTAAATCCTGCTACTGGGGTAACGTATACACCAGAAGAGGCTAAAAAGGCTAATTACGAGAGGCAAGTAAAGCAAACGATGAATGTATTTGATTCTAAAAACAGAAACCCTAGGTTTGATAGAACTAATAAAATAAAAGTAACACCTTTGTCTGAGAGTGCTAGCTCATATTCAGATCAACTTAATTTTACAGGAGATTTTAAAAAAGGATTAACCAAAGAAGAAATGGAAAAAAGAAAAAGAAGAGCTGTTTTTAATCCTAAGACAGGTGTCTATGTAGAAATGATTCAAAGAAAATCTGGTATAGGTTTTGAGAAAACAGGTAGAACTTATACTGATGATATATATTTAAAAAACAAAAAATTAAAAGAAGAAGAAGCTAAACAAAAAAAACAAAAAAAGAAACAAGTTAAATTAAATAAAAAACAAAAAAAGAAACAAATTAAAAATGAGGTAAAAACACAAACAGAAGAAAAAAGAGCTATAGCAAAACAAGCAAAGGAGGAAGGTAAAAAATCATATATATATAAGGGCGTAGAATATAAATTTAGTCCAAAATTAATGAAAAAAGGTGGAGTGACATTAAAGCGTAAAAATGAAAATAAAGTAAAAAGAATATATAAGAAAGGAGGTTCTACAAAAGACGCTTGTTATCACAAAGTGGTTTCTAGATATGGACCTAAAACTTCTGCTTATAGAAGTGGTGCTATGGCTAAATGTAGAAAGGTGGGTGCTGCCAACTGGGGTGAAGGAGGTAAAAAGAAAAAGTAATGGCAGTAAGAAAGACAGCAGCAGGATTAAGACTTAAGCGTTGGTTCAAAGAAGATTGGCGTACACCTAAAGGTAACAAAGGTTATGATAAGGGAGAAAATACTTTTAGGCCAACAAAGAGAATATCAAAAGATACTCCATCTACTTGGTCAGAGTTAACCAAAGGGGAAAAGAGAAGAGCAAAAATAGAAAAGGATACAAAAGGTAGAGTATCTAGATATAAAAAGAAAAAAACAATGGCAAAAGGTGGTATATCAACCCCAGCGTGGACAAGAAAAGAAGGTAAAAGTAAATCAGGAGGCCTTAATAGAAAAGGTATAGCCTCTTATAGGAGAGCCAACCCTGGTAGTAAACTATCCATGGCTGTAACAACTAAACCATCTAAATTAAAAAAGGGAAGTAAATCTGCTAAAAGACGTAAATCTTTTTGTGCTAGAATGAGTGGGGTCAAAGGGCCCATGAAAGATGAGAAAGGAAGGCCAACAAGAAAAGCATTAGCATTAAGAAAATGGAATTGTCAAGATGGATGTACTATGAATATAAATAGAAAATCAAAAAAGAAAAGAAAATACCAATATGGTGGTGTAAACAATAAAGAAAAAGACAATAGAGAAAGAATAAAAATGCCAGATAGTCAAAGCGTCTTTAGCTTTAAATCTAATCCTAATGTAGTTGCTGGATCACCACCTAATCCACTTAAGAGTGCATTTAAAATTGGTAAAGCAGGTTATAATTTATCAGAAAAAGCAACTAAATTAACTGAAGAAAAATTAAAAGAAAAAGCAAAAAGAGGAAATTACAATTTTGGAAGAAAATTCCAAGAAGGAGGTATGGTTTATAAGCCTAAAGGTTTTAGAAAAAGAAGAAAAAAATAATTATGAGTGGAGTAATAAGCTTTAAGGCAACAGAATTTTTAGAAAACACCACAGGTGCTGGAACTTCACAGTTTACTAGACAGTCTTCTTACTGCTACCCTAAAGACTCTTTTAAAAAGATGTTCTCCAAAAGATACACTACAAATAGAGATTCTTCCATGGTGGTAAATGGAGCTGTAAGTTCTTCTACCAGCCCAGTTCAAGTAACTATTGATGGGATTACAACATTATCAGCAGACCTAAAAAGAGGTCAGAAGTTAACTCTAGAAGGAACAGGTGGGTTTATTGGAACTGTTAGAGGAGTTAATCCTGACGCTAACCTTATTATTAGTGGGCCTTTAGGAACTTCATCATTTATATTAAATTCACTAAATGAGGATTTACCTGACAACACTAAGCTTTTTTTCTCGTCTGAAGAAGCTATTATATTCATTCAATTTGACACAGAAGGGGATCTGGTTGACAGAGATCAAGTATACATGTTTGTAGATAATAAATTTGTAGACATAGTTATTAATACTATATCCAGAGAATTGACAAATAACGACTATACCAGCATAGAATCTAACCAGACCACTGGAATAGGTCGTCATATACGACATATACACGTTACAGCAGGTGAATCTGTATTATTAGACTAATACACCAAACACATAAACAACTACCATAATAGTTATATAAATAATATTTGAAACATCTATTTTCATACTGCAATATAACACACTAATGTTAACCTAATGTTAAAAAAATTTTTTTAGAAATTTTCAGGGGTGGGGTTATATATATATATGCAACGCCACAAATACAAAAAGAAATCAATTTTCCTGCAGGGGGGTCTTCTTTTATTATTACTTTATAATATTTCATTTTATCTATATACTATTTTTTTTATTGGT
>Ga0098037_1000238_pt1 | contig 31115 bp, 33 predicted proteins | sample 5_EtaG_FD_75050 | JGI IMG/M metagenome (GOLD analysis project Ga0098037, IMG submission 75050) | Marine viral communities from the Subarctic Pacific Ocean - 5_ETSP_OMZ_AT15132 metaG | ecosystem: Environmental > Aquatic > Marine > Oceanic | place: Pacific Ocean | collected 2015-01-08 | reverse complement strand
GTTTACACCTCTGACTAAAACTGGACCTATTTGATTTCCGTGGGGGAAACCTAAACTTCTCTTATACAAGTCCACACCATTTAAAATAACATGATCGTAAGTATATCCAAGTTGAGCCAGAGCTGCATTATTACTTGGGCCTGTCCACCCAGAATTAACTAAAGCTATGTCTCTATATGTTTCTCTCCCAGTTCCAAAGAAACCAAAAGGTTGAACCTTTTGATCATAGTCAGTTCCTGAATAACCATACAATATATAATTTTCCATCAAGTACAAACCATCTGTAACTTGATTAGTGAATAATTGGTAGTGATCGGCATGAAGAGCAGCGTTTGCTGGGTTTAACTTGTCCGTAGATCTTGAATTAATGCACGCTTTAACGTTAGTATATGTGTCCTTTACCGTTTTGTTACAAGTGACATTTTTAGTTAAATATGCACCAATTGGACCATTTGCTGTTTGGTCAAAGTAACAATTTTCAAATGAAATTGCCTTTCCTTCGCTTTCACCTATTCTCATAAAACCTAATAGTGGAGGATTATCCACTAGATTATACGATCCCGTATCAAACCAGTCGGACTCGAAAGTGCAACCGTGGAACCACATCCTTGAGTCACTAAAATCTTCAGTATACCAACCATTGTCATAATTAGTTTCAGTCTCATCGACGGTCAGTCTCTTAAATACACAGTTCGTGACTTTAAGTGCATTCATTCTTGGACGAATATTATCATCTTCCCCGCTTCTATTGATGCCACCAGTGCTCAGGTCAATGGTAGGGACAACACCATCTGTTGGGATAACTTCTATCCAACCGAATGAAAATCCTCTATACGCATTACTAGAACCCTCTATGATATATTCACCGGTTTCGGTAAGCTCTATGATGTTTCTCTTACTCTCGTCATAGGTTTCGAGTAGGGTGTCGTATGCATCCCTCCAAGTTGTAGAGGTATCAATTGAGATTTTATTTTCGCCAGTAGCATGTGTTAACAATAGTTTTTGTGATCTAGAATATCCGTTAATTGGGTTTGCAGTTGCTCTTATCTCAAATGTTCCACCTGCGATGAATTTATCCGCACTTACACCAATGTAGTAAAAACCCTCTCCAGTTTCTCCACCACTTTGCTCGAAGCCAGCAGTAACTCCAGTTCCCCCGTCACACGAAACTGTAACAGAATCTATACCAGCACCATGAAAAGCGTACATGTCAAGAGTGAATCCGTCTGCACCCATTGTGTATTGTTCAGGGAACCCTAGTTTAAAGGCTGGGTACGATTCACTTGCAAATACATCTACATTCCCCGATCTTATTGTTGTAGATTTTTCTACAAAGTTTTCAGAATAGCCAGTTCCGGGTTCAAGAACACCTTGTGGATTAAAAGATCCCTGAACTTCACCTACAACTGCAGATACCGTGACTGGATTGGAAGTTGCTACTAAGTCAGTTTCACCAGATCTTATTGCAGTTAGAGTACATCTGATTGGAAATCCAAGATACTCAGAGGGAACTTCTACCGTGCTTGGATTAGTGCTGAAAGTAAAGTAATTAGAGCCGGTATTAGCTTGCCAATTATATGAAAGTAAATCATAACCAATAGCATCTGTAACCGTCCCTACAATTCTACCTGCATACGCAGGTGAAACTATACTAACAAAAGACATGGATAATGAAGCACGCTGCACAGGCTCATCTGCAAATAGAGTTGTTACAGCAGAACCTGCTATATTGGTAAGTGTAATTTCTGCCGATAAAGTTGCACCAATGTCTGCGGCAAGAGGAGTGTAAGCACTAGAATTTGCACCAGATATTAAAGCACCACTTCTATACCACTTATAACCTACAGAAGGTGTGGGTTCACCTCTAATGACTAAGTTATCGACAAAAATTTCCTGCTGTTCAGTTGGAGGAATTGCGTTTGCAGAATTTAAAAATGGCTCTTCTACAAAAGATGGTAATTCAAGAACACCACCAGATTCATCGGTAGATAACACCTTGGTTGACTGTCCGTATAAATTGGTGATAACAATTTTAACTCCAATTGAAGATCCAGTATCGTCAGTTTGTACTTCATATGTTGAATTGTTAGCGCCCGGAATAGTTTCTCCATCTTGCAACCAAGAGTACACCACAGTAGGTTTTGGAAATCCAGATATATTTAAATTTTCTACACGTAAAGTATCTCCGACGAATGGGGTACTCATCCTGATTCTCCTGTTATTTCTTCGTTTCCGCCAAATCCTGGCTCAAGTCTGTCTCTTATTCTACTGACTGGTGCAACATCCATCCTACCACGAAGTATTGTAATTTTTGTTCCAGTTGTGAGATCTTTTATTTGAAAATCGTAAGAATATTTCCCAGCTTTCATAGCATAAGTGGTTTCTGAATCTATCTCTATATGAACATCACCAGTCACACCAGAGTAATTTAAAATAATCCCACCAGTATGTCCAGTAAAACCAGATCCCGACACAAAATCACCCGAGAGTCCTTTACCGAAACTACCCGTTGGAAAATTTTCAGTAAGCTCTCCTAGAAGAAATGGACTGTCGGGACTTCTTCTCACCTGTAATTTTGCTTCGTAGCTAGATAAATCTATACCTATATTATTGTTATCAGTATAACTAAAATCTAGTTTATAGGTATTTCCCCTAAAAACATAAATATCATAATTAGATAAGTCTACTGCCATGTATTTTTCCTAGAAAAAAGCCTCACTCTATTTAGTAGTGAGGCTGTTCCAAGAAACTGGGAATAACGGTTGTATTAATTTTCCTATTATTTCTGAATATTGACGAACTTCCCATTGGGCATGATTATCAATACGTTGCTTATAGAAGCGAGCATATGCAGCGAGAGATCCTGTCCAATACCACTCCGTATACATCCCCTGCGGAAGCATAAATCGTGCTTGCTCTGGTGCTACACCTGCTTCGAGGAGATCATTGTAGGTACGCATACAACCCTCCAGCATGTTATCGAATGTCTGCTGTAGATCTGGTTTGATATTAATGAAGTCATCACTACCCTGCTTTGCACCGTCAGTCGGTTTTCCTCGCCACTGTGGGGTGTAAAACTCAGGTTCAAACGACACGTAACGACGACTGATCTCGTTCTCCACAAAACCCTGTTTATGCTTGAACATCTGGGTGCGAATGGAAACTGGTGCCTTGATTCTCAGAGTGATCTGTGGGTGTGCAAACGGGGTCCAATGTTGGTGTTTGGCGAGATATCGAATGAGTTTCTGATCTCTTGTACCCAACTTACGAACATCTTCTTGATGATACGAAGATCCCGATTCTTTCAAACGAGTGACTGCCTCTTCATCAATCTCCCACTCGGTATCTTTAGAAAAAGAAACTCTAGCTGCATTACATACAGTGAGATCAGAACCCATGTGATCGACTAGCTCAACATGACCTTTACATAAAACTTTCATACTTTCCTCCATCGGTTTAAACGCATCATGGCTTCTAGTCCAGAGACTGCATTATCATCCATAATTTTTTTAATTTGTTTCGGTGTCATATGATAAACCATATCGTTAATATCTTTGTCTTTAATTCCATTTGGCCAGATACAAACTGTCTTACCCTGATCAATTAAGTTCTTATTAAAGTTAATGATCTGTTGATTTCTCGGTTCGTTGTCAAGAACATAAACCATATCGGTGTTTGCGAAGCGAGCAGGTTCATTCTCTACAGATGCAGCACCAACCATTGCAACCGTGTTGTCGATGAAGAGACTGTCTAGTGGTCCTTCCACCACATAGACACGCTTCTTTGGATTTGCTCGCCACATACCATACCAAAGACGTTCAATTGACTTATCAGACTTTACAGTAATATATCGCAGAGTTGTTCTTGCATTAAACTCATCTTTCATTGACAATGATCTACCCTGAACTGCAACAACATCGTTGCCTTTATTAAAAAAAGGAATAACAAGACGGGGCTCTGGTAGAGTAATCTTTGCAGGAGAAACATTAGGATCAACAAGTTTCATATAAGCATGAAAATTATCAGTATAGTAAAGAATATTATAAAACTTCTTAGGAATTTTACGCATTTCTACAAACTGACGACAAACATGATCTTCCGGCAAATCTTTAACGGCGACAAGAGGTTTTAAAAGATTATGTTTTGTTTTGAACTTTGGTTTACTAAACATGCTATTAATCTCACTCTCGGACTTTTTCTTAACCCGTGTTCCGTTCTTTTCTTTCCACACTTCGACGGAATATTCTTGCTTGAGAGTTGGATCAACTTGGTCAAGAAACCCGTAAACATCAGACGAGTACCCACAATTGTGACACTTCGTAAAGTATTTATTCTTACTCTCAAAAAAGTAAAACCGAGCTTTTGTTCTGTTCTTTTGTGAGTCACCACAGATAGGACAGCGACAGTTTGCAAGGTTGTTCTTGGTCCACTTAAACTTGTCCAACTGAGAAGATATGATGTTGATATATTTTTTGTCAATGAAAGAAGTCATTATTATTTCCAAGACGAGAAATCAGGTTTCTTAAATTTATCTCCAAATGAAACATCATATCCAGAACCTGCTTTTTCCTCTGTAGTTTGGTTAGAGTTTATTATACCATTCTGCTCTTCAATTTCCACATCACATAGTTTCATCTTTGGACGATTAATACCAAGAACAAACTTACGATTCTTGACTGGATCATTATAACGATTCTTGAGTTGCTTTACCATGATCTGATCTCGCTCCTCTAGTTCCTCGGTAGAAATCAAAGCAAACATGAGATCGGCAGTTTGTGGTAGACCGAAAGACTCACTCGTATCCTCAAGACCCATGTCTGAATTATTAAAGCCAGATCGGTTAACCTGTGTCGCAGAGAAGATCGGTACATTCTTTTCGATTGCAAGACCACGAAGTTCTTCGGCAATCGCCTTCACAAAAGTGTAAGAGTTAACTGCACCATTGTTCTTAAGTCTTGAAGAGGTACAGATGTTTAGATAATCAATGAAGATAATATCTGGTTTGAACTTTCTCTTGAGCCAGAGTTCATCAAGAAGATTGCGGAAGTGGGTAGCCCCAGCGGATGCTGTGGGATACTCCTTGATGATCAACTTACCCTTGACATGATCGGAAATCTTTTGCAACTTACTCTTGTAGATATCTTTAGGAAGTTGTGCAATCTCGTCAATCGGCATGTCGAAAAGGTTCGCATCAATTCTTTCTGCGATTCTCTCCTCTGCCATCTCACAAGTGATGTATAGAACATTCTGATTTTGTGACAGACAGGCAGCAGCATGATGACACAAGAACAGAGACTTACCGACACCAGTACCCGCCATAACAATGTTCAATGTCTTTTGGGGTGTACCACCGCCGGTAATTCTGTTCATATAATCAAGATCAAAACCAATCTTGGTTTCTACTTGGTTGTAGAATTCGTATCTTTCTTCACAGTCTTCGATGTAGTCGTGTCCGATGTGGGCGTCGAACGAGACTGCGAGGGCGTCCGAAAGGATGCTTGGGATTGCATTCTCTGTCTTTGACTTCGATTTGCCGTCAATGATGTGGATTGATTCCATGATCGCATTGTAGATAGACCTTTCTTTACAAAATGTTTCTGTTTCATTTACTAACCACTCCTGATCCGTCTTATCATCAACAGACAAAGAGTCAGCCAACTTTTTACAAGACTGAAATGACTCATCATTCAATCCATCTACTCTATCTAGACATACTAATATAGCATCTTTAGTCGGAGTTGTATTATACTTTTTTATAAAGGATGATATTATATTGAATAATATTTTGTCGTATCTTGCCTCAAAGTAATCCTCAACTAAAAAAGGAGCGACTCTTCGTGAAAAAGAGTCGTTGTATGCTAAGTTCGAAAGAATCAACTTTGTGATATCACTCATCAGTGTTTTCTACTTTCATTTCGCCGTATTTGAATTCTTGAGAAGCGGCATCATCTAACTGTTTCATCATCTCTTCGGTAAAGTACTTTTCGGGTTCCTTATATACCGACTTCTCATAAACTTTAGTACCATCTGGAAACTCGTACCTCGTCGAGACCTTCTTAATTATACCATACTTTTCTGCAAGAGTCAAGAGTCCATAGTGCTTATCTAGACCCTTGTCATAATGAAGCATAACATCAACCATAGAATTTTCTTTGGTAAGACGAGATTTGTAAAGTTTACAATGAACAATATTTCCAATGACATCGGTCCCTTCCTTGACTTTCTTCTTGGAAAGATAAACGATGGTGGATGCCGCGTACTTCAAACCGGCACCACCACTCATCTCCTTAGTCGGGAACATGGAGCCAACTGCTGCGTATGTGTGGTTCGTCATGATCATAGGAATACCAGCAGCACCGAGCTTGAGAGTAAGAACACGAAAAGTTGCCTTAATAACCTGAGCACGAGTCATGTCCCGCGTTGTTTTGCCGTCTGCAGTATCCGTCATCTCTTTTTCGGTCGAAAGCATACCAAGAGAGTCCAATACAATCATCATTGGTTTTTTGTCTTTACTCTCGTTATACTTATCGACAATACTGATTGCCTGATGGCGGAACTCTTCTACTGTTGATACAGGCATCACTGCAACTCGCTTTGGATCAATACCCCTACCAATAATCATTTCGGATGTCACTGCCTGCTCAGAATCAAAATAAAGCACAACCCCATCAGGGCGATCACGCAAAAATTTAGAAACGATTCCAAGGGTAAAATATGTTTTTCCCGTGGCGCTTTCGCCAGCAATAGCAGTGATTTTATTATCTGGTATGCCTCCATAAATAGACCCACTAAGAATAGCATTAAAAATAAAACAACCAGTATCGACGAACCCGTCGATGTCAGCGCCTGCCAATCCCTGATCAACGATGCTTGCATACTTATTTCCTGACTCTTTAATAAGATCGTTCAAAAATTCCATGTTTCTCCTATCCAAATAACTCTTCTAGAGTGCTAATTTTTTCAGTCTTCCAATCAATAACATCCAATATATTTCTAAGTGGATCCAGAAAACTTTTATTAAATTGCTTATCATAATCAATAAAGCTATCTAATCCCAATTCCTTAGGAACAACAGTCTTGAAAGATATAACTTGATCCCCCCTAGGACCTCCGATTGGATTTGGACTCTTTAAGTAAATAAACTTAACCTTATCACCCTCAAAGATAGTTTCATACTTACGAGTCAATTTCATCTTCTTCATGTAGTGATTATATATCAAAGCACCCTTAACTGCAATAGGAGTTCCTTTAGAATAAATGTCTGTATTACAAGAGTACTTTTTTAGGTTCGAAACTCCACGGGGGAATGCTATCTCCTCCGCTTTCTCCTTATAAAAAGTTTCTTTAAATCCGACGATAAATTCCTGTATGGTTTCCTCGTCTGTAGTAAGAATGAGTCTAATGCATTCCTTGAGTTTCTCTCGCACGATCGCTGGTGTCGAAGATCTGGTAGTTTCAATACCCATGATTTTGAGTTTTGGTTGTTCATACCTGACACCCTCGCTGTCCCACACATTCAACATGTATCTTTTCTTTGCTGTCCATATACCTTTTTCCGCGATAACTTCGCGGCCCATTTGCATTTTGTTTTGATACGCATTCATAGTCTCAGCCAAACTAGCGTACTGTTTGTCAATAAAAGGCTGAATAATCTTTCCTGATGCTTTGTCTAGGAAATTTACTTTCTCTTCTGTGTTACCCTCTGGTAAGAATTTATCAATCAATTTACCCAACCGTAGATAAACAGAGTCAGTATCCGAAGCCACAACATAATCATAATCGGTGCTTCCAATATGTTCGTTTAAAAATTCATTTAGTTTATCTGCAATCCAACGAATACTTAACTGTCCCGAATGTGTGATTGCCTCTGCCATATCAACGTCATAGTAACGAAAGTATTGATTGCCAATCGCACCATAAGCGGAGTTCAATTGAATCTTACGAACCAACTGAAAATTGTTAAACTTTGCAATTTGATAATCTAGTTCTCTATTATCAGGATCTTTCTCTTTCTGCTTCTGACACTCAATCATCTTCTTTTTGTACATACTACGTTCTTCGTACATTTTTTCCATCAACTCAGGAAGAAAACCATACTTATCTTTGCGATAAAAAGTTCCGTTCGCAGCAACAGAAATATCATACTCCTTTAGTTGCTTGAGGTTATCATAGCAACCAGCATATGTGTGTCCAACATCTCCTTTGAGGATATTGTTCACACCAATACCAAATGAAAGTTCACCATGATCCCGAATAAGAGTTTCTGGACTAATGTTGTATTGCATAATTAAGTGTGGATAAAGACTATTCAAGTCGAACGAAACTATCCAATCATGCTGACCAACAATTGGTTCCTTGACATAAGCACCTGCGTACTGATCGTCTTTTTGTCCACCTTTTTTGGGTGGGATAACAATATTCTTTTCTCGTAGATAATGATATATGATTGCATCCCAAGTTCTAACTTGGGAGAAAACATCCTCATAATTTACCTTTGCAGCGTATGCAAGTGCGAGAGCGAGTTCCATCAATTTTAGTTTATCTTCAAGACGCTGAACCAATTTGACATCAAGAATATTATAGTCAATAAACTTTTGGAAATCATTCTTGTAAAAGTCTTTGATTGAATCATATTCACCATAATCCAACTTACGCTGACCCAATTCCACAAAGGCAATATGATCAAGTCTATACGACTCCTGATTTGTATATGTAAATGTTTTATACAAATCAAAATAATCGACAATGGAAACACCAAGAATTTGATAAACCAAATTCTTCTTTCCTTGCTTCTCAATATACTTATCCCTAAGTCGGTTCCAAGGAGAAAGACGCTTTGCGTGCTTTGGTTTTAGAACCTCCTTGATTCTAGAGATAAGATATGGAATATCAAAGAATTTTACATTCCAACCAGTAACTATATGTGGAGTATTGCTTTCCCACCAGTCTATAAATTCTAGAAGGAGATCTTCCTCAGTCGCAAAATTATAGTAATAAGTTTTTCTTTCATTGGTCTTAAAATTACCAAGACCAAAAACATGAGTCTCTCCCATCATGGAAACTGTAATCGCAATTACGGCCTCCATTGGATTTTCTACTTGAGGAAAACCACGCTCACAAGTTGTCTCGATATCCATGTAGCAAATTGGAATCTGCGAATAATCATAATTTACTTCAGATGGAAAATTGTCCCCAATGTACTGATACACATAGTCTGTATTACCATACACAGTAAAGTTAGGAACATTTTCATATCGAGAAACAAAATCTCTACAATCCTTAATTGTACCGGGTTGAATATCTTCGACATATGTTCCATTTAAGGTTTTATATTCAGAAACTTCATTTGTTGGGACAAAAAGAGTTGGATTATACTTCTCAACTCTTTTTATCTCAACCCCATTTTTAATTCCTCGGTATAGGATACCATCACCAACGAGAGAAACGTTGGTGTAAAAATTAAAATCCATTATCTCTCCAGTTTTCACCATCCATTGTATCCTTACTGGTGTAGTTGACTTTTTGATACTCCTGCTCGAGAAGTAATTGTTTTTCTGCCTTCGATGTATTATCGACCGATTCCTTATCACTAACATAGGCAGAAAGTAAAACCATGTAATTTATTACGTCCACTATTGTATCAGAAAAACTTTCATCTTCAACATGCATTTTACCAGAATTAAGAAACGAAGATAATCGACTTATCTTGTCCGTAACTCTTGTCATGAATCCTTGCTCTGTTGAACAGATACCTAACGACTCAACTCTGGTAAAATTAGCGAATGGTTCAGTTCCTTCGCTTCCGGCATAATCACGATTCTTAAGAGCCATAAGATCTTTAGCCTCACTACATACGTCACAATGATATTTTAAAAGTTCATCTCTGGTCATACACTACTTCCTTCTGGTCTATTGTAACCATTTTTCATGAAAAATTCAAAATTTTCTTCAGTTCCTTTTTTTAATTTAAAGGGCAATTCTTTTGTTGGGTCGATAAAACAATCAGATCTACAAATATTAGTTTCAAAAGAGAAGTATAAATTATTATCCAACTCACCATTAACATGTTTGAGGATCCATCGTTTAGACAAATCTGGTAGGGTATCCTGACACTTAGAGTGTGCTTCAATTTTTTGTTTTATCTCACCCGTGTTTTTGTCATAAATTAAAAATTCATTAGTTTCTATAATCATATATCACTTACCAGTTGATCCAAAACCACCCTTGCGATTAGATCCCCGATCTTTCTTGGGTGTGGCGTTTGTGTATGTAATGTAACTAACTCTTCGATATTGCTGAATAAACTCAACCTGAGCAATTCGATCGCCATGCTTGATCGTGTAGGGGATGTTGGTGGTGTTGTAGAGGGGAACGAAAACTTCCTTGTCGTAGTCCGAATCAATGACACCCTCTGCGTTGATCAGAGTAATCCCATTCTTCCATGCCATGCCTGATCGTGGGTGGAGTCTTGCAGAAAACTCAACACCCATATTAAACACCATACCAGTTGGGATCAATGCTCGACACTTAGGTCCAAGTTCAAAAGTAGTCTCTGGAACATCATTCACGAAAGTGACATCAGGCATCGTCTTGTGTAGTTGGTTGTAGCAATCATACCACTGAATCTCGCGGATGACTGCTGGCTTATCCTCGGGTGGGACTGGCGCACGAAGGTGCGCATGGATGTCCCGACACGCAGCCTCATTGGTAGAATGATTGAGTTCGAGCACATTGGGGTACAACTTATAAATCTTCATAGTCTCTGACATAGGTATAGAATCTCCACATGGTTTGCATGAATTATACAGGAAAAACGTGAGTTGTCAAGTTAGATCTACGATCTTCTCCAGACGATTGGGGAACTACTTACCTTCTGGAACGTACGACCACTAACGGTAACTTTGTCGCCTGGAGAGGAAGAACTCAGTGAGAGTGTTCCTGAGTCTGTAACACTAAAAGTTTTGTTCTTTATACGGATCAATGCGTTCTTTGTGATCGTCGTGTCACCAGATGCTCCTGCCTGCTGGAACTCTGCTGCATAGCCAAAATCAGATGGGTTTGCTATAGTAAAGTCTTTATTAGCAGAATCTACAAAAGGATCTTCTGCTAGGACTGTAATATTAGTTTCAGACGCACAATTGGTAGTACTACTTGTACAGTTATGATAAAAGTTATCGACGAAAAATATCTCTTCTGAAATTGCGAGAGTCTCAGTACCGTCTGGTGAATTAATTCTGTCGTCTACAAGTATACCCCTAGTACAATTAGAAAAAATGTTCCCTGAGACAAAATATGACGCCCTATTATCAGTTTCACTAATTGCATCAAAATATATACCATTCAAAGCACCGTGTATGATATTACCCATAACATCATTTCGGTCTGAATATGTAGAATCTGTATGGTGGATTCCATTTCCATTGCTATATCCGTTTCCATCAACATTCAGATTAACGTTAATAATGCAGTTGTCAATACCACTGTTAGAGGCACTTCTTTTCGTCGCAATTCCGTGCTGACCATTCCTCGCCTCAACGTAACAATCTGATATTCCTCGGTTGTTGGCAGAAGCAAAAAGAACAACACCCTCATCTTCATCGGGTGAGTTTGTAGAATAATTCCCTATGAATTCACATCTAATAGCATGTCCACCTGCACAATCAATTGCAGCACCCCATGTACCAGTATTTGTATGTTCGAATCTGCAATTTTCAACTCTCACACCATTACGAAGTCTAACCATACCGGCATTAGAATATGATCCCGTAAAACTAAAATTTTTGATTCGAGTGAATCCTCTGTCTTCTCTCCAGACCAAACTCGACAGGTTAAAATCCACTCTTAAGCCATCGTTAATTGTACTATGATAACCTATGATTTCTATATAACCATTCGGAGTACCACCATTATCAAATCGAGTCGGTGTATGTGCTGAGGTATCGCTCGTTACAGTGGAACCACTTATAGATACGGGAGAAGATCCTTGTTTCACATATAGAGTATCACCCGCCTGCAATGTAGAGATTACATTTTTAAAGGTACTGCTGCTACTAGAACCATCGGGTAATGTAGCAGTAGTAGACCCGTCATAGGCATTTGCCTCAGAAGAACCATCTGAATTACCCGTCGCATCGCCATGGAAGTAATATACAGCCATTATTATTCCGACGAAGAAGAGTTATAAAATAACGGTCTAACACAAGGTTTTGATATAACTGCTGAGGCTGTTGCGTCAATATCTCCAAGAAGAGCACTGAACACAGCAGCGACTGCATTGATGTCTGCACCAGTCAAACGACTAATACCCTCTGCGTCTCTACCGTCTACTACGGGCGAAGTATCGTTGGGAAAATCGCTGCTTAGTTGTGCCCACTTAAGTGCAAAATCATCTCCCCGTGCTTTCATGTAGCGAATGTTTTCGCACATGGGTCTAATGTATTCGTTGACGAACTTAATCGCCTCTGAGTCTGTAATGTCTGCCATTTAATTATCTCCTTTAAAGTATTTATGAAACTGAAGTAAACTCGTAATCCTCATTTTGAACACCACCCATGTTGGTAGTTCCAAATATTTTGTAGAGGCTGGATGTTCTTTTTATTCTAAAGTCTTTGTTTGCATAATCAACAAAGTCCCCAGTAGTTATGTTTATCGCATCAATCGCATCTTCGTGTGAGTCTAAGTTATTAAAATTACCAGAGGTGTTGGAACCCACTGCGATAAGTTGTGTACCCTGCATTCTCGAATCATCCGCTCCCGTGTTGATAGCATATCCACCACAACCAAAAATTACACAACCCCCTATTATATTTGCACTAGTGGCTGAATCAGCGGAGGACATTGTAGCAGTATTAATTCCATCGCTACCACAATTTACAACCGTGTTATTTATCATATTAATACCAGCATTTCTAATATTTGTCGCATCATTAATAACACCATGACGACCGATATTATAAATCAAACAGTTTTTAAGACCAGGCTGACCAGAACCTGTTTCTACTCCATCACAATTTCCACTTGTAACACTTGTCCCACCCCCATGAATAATGCAAGAGTCAATATCACAAGGATTTGCTAAGGAGACTATACTGTGATATTGAGTAGAATTCGCGTGCATTTCACACATATAAAACTTATTTCTCTGTGCTTCTATAATTATTGCGGAGTCACTGGCTGGTGCTGCCTTAAAATGACAACCCTCAAACGATTGTAGATCCATATCTCCTATTGTATTGTCGATTATTCCACTTTGAGAATAACTACCTGAACTGTTCTGAAATGATATACACTTATAAACAGTGTTTTCTTCAGTCTGACATATGCGATCGTTATTAGACTGAATGATCACAGGATAATTTGATATATCTAGACCATTACCCGCCTCATTGAACTTAGGTCTAAGAATATTTCCGCTTGCATCCGCACCCACCCACTGATTGGGTTGAGATTTACTGGGCGCAGATCCAGAAAAATCGAGTGCCGTCGTGCAATTATAAGTTCCTTCCAACCAAATAAATTTTTTGTCAGCACGGTCGAGTGCTTCAATGGTGGTAGACCAATCACCACTACTAATCGCAGGTAGAGCGTTAGCAACGGAACTACCAGAGTTGTCACCAGCACCAGCAGGAGAAATGTAAATATCAGTTAGTGCCATATATTATCTCCCTTCAAATACCAAGAAAGCCTGGGCGAAAGTTGAACCCGAATTATTACTTAAGACATCAAGGTACAAGAAGTTACCCGCTGTTATACTAGAAACATTAAACGCGGTAGACGATCCCGTGAGTCCACTAACACCAAGAGAACAACCCGTTATTGCGTTGACGGTAGGCGTAGCAAAATCATTTCCTGCAATATAAACTCCTGCGGTAAACCCTCCAGTTTTACTTGCCCTCACATCAATGTTAGTGAGTGTTGCATTGTAGGGAACTCTATATAAAGACTTTGTTTTTGCTCCAGTTGATATTGCAGACGAAGAATCAACTGAAAATGTGGCAACATCGGTTAGTGTTGGACCATCAGATCCAGCAGCACCAGCAGCACCAGTAGCACCAGTAGCACCATCAATACCAGAAATCTGCAACCAACCAAGTGTTGTTCCATCAAAAACATTTGCATAATACAAACCTGTGTCGTTTTCAAACCAGAAGTCACCAGTTCCAACATCTGATTGTGCAGGGGCTGTGTTGCCTGCTGTATAACCGATGCTACTACCACCACCACCACCACCAGCAGTGCTTTGGAATGTTCCATCAGGGAAGGTAATACCTGCTGCATCAAGCGACAGTCCTTGCTGCAAAGAAAATGTATTGGTCAAGTGTGCAAGAGTCACCCCGGCAGTGGTGAATGTCATCTCATCATTTGCAGGGAATGCAATGTGAGTATTTGTATCGCCATCATGTCTTAATTTTTCTTCGATAGTAACAATAGAAGACTTTAGACCTATAGAGGTTGCAGCAGTAAGATTAATGATGTTATGACTATCTCTAATTAATATCTTATTACCGTTACCATCACCATTTACATCACCTATAGTTGTGTTTAAGGCAGCAGTATTTAGAAAAGCATGTCCGTTGTGATTTCTAATACTAAAACCAATTGCGTTAGTGCTGGCAATGCCGGATCCGAGTGTAATACCATTATCACTAGAAATACCCGCTACATGCAATACAAGACCAGAAGTATTAACATCACCAGTCAATCCATTGAATGAATCAACAACATCTTCGCCAGTATGTCCATGACTACCACTAGATGAAGCGGAGGCTTGTCTATCCCAAGCATAACCATTCCATTCCCATGTTTTTTCACCTATAACATGTGTATCTGCTACGCTTGGATTTGTTGGAAACGCTGCCATTTATTCTCCTATACCTCCACCCAAAAACCTTGTGTCCTAACATATAATGTCTCTGTATCTGTATTTAGGTGAAAATCTCCTGTAGCATAAACACCAACTACAAAATCAGCAGAAGGACCAGCAAACATTCTTGGCACATTACTAAGAGATATACTTCCCTCTCTACCATCCACATTTACATCAAAATGATCTCCAACAAAATCAAATATTGGAATTGATCTGCCCTTAATAAAATCATCTTTCTTAATATCAACACCACCACCCCCAGAAGAAGCGGCATTAATAAACTTATTCATTAGTTGCTGATTGACTTGTCCACCCGATAGAAGTTTTTCGAAAAACTTTTTATCTAGAGTAATTATTCCAGAGTCTTCATCCAAGACAAGAGGATACTTTGCTCGCATCGAAAGAGAATCGCCTGGATCGCCCTTATCTCCCTGTGGTCCTTGTGGTCCTACATCACCAACTTCTCCGGGGAAACCAGACTGTCCTCTTGGTCCCCTGTCCCCCCTTTCTCCCTTGTCTCCTTTGGGTCCAATATCTCCGGGATCTCCCTTTTCTCCCCGTTCACCTTTATCTCCAGGCTTACCACCAAACCCTATGGGACCTCTATTTCCCTTTTCTCCTCGCTCACCGGGAGGACCCGGTTCCCCCGGTTCACCTTTTGCTGCAGCGGCTCCGGGAACCCCCTGCTCACCTTTATCCCCTTTATCCCCTTTATCGCCTTTATCTCCCTTTGGTCCTTGTTCGCCAACATTACCTCTCTCACCCTTTTCACCCTGGCGTCCAACCTCACCGTCTTTACCGTCTTTACCATCATTTCCAGCAGGACCGGGAATACCATCATCACCTTGTGGTCCTTGTTCACCGGGAAACCCTCTTGGTCCGGGAGGTCCAACAAGCTTTTCCTCTTTTATTATTTCAGTTACATATTCTTTCTTTTTTAATAAAGCGTCTTCTACCACTAAGTCGTAATTTAATTTTTTCTGTTTTGGTTTATTTTCTATTATTTCTAAAACATCATTAAATTTTTTATTTGATCCACGAACAGCAACAACTTCCTCACCATCAACTAGGTATATCACATTCATACCCATATCGACAGATGTTGATCTATCAAATTCAGTTACTTGACTCTCTTCATATAACCTACCAGCAAATAAATTGGCATTGGGAGGACCTATCCACTTGTAATATCGTTTAACTTTATTTTCAATATAAGGTTGAATGTGTTCTTTGAATAAATCACCCCCACCTAGTATCTTAACCACCAAACCAGATTCTGTAATAAAATTTTTACCCTTAGAGAAAAAAGAAAATGCATCAGAATCGCCCAATGAAACCGCCTTTACATGAAGCAAATCAGTTTCTTCTATGATTTGATTTTTTCGTATATCTTGATTTATAGTTTTTTTAACTATCCATTTAGACATTATCAAACATCCCAAAATCTATTGTAACCATTTGCTCTATAAACAAAATAATTATTACCGCCATCAATTGTCCAAACTTTCCATAAGTGCATACCAAAAGTCATTCCTCCGGTTCGTCCGCCGAACGTCGATCCATCCAAACCTTCATCAAAATGAACAACACCTGGGGATCCAGAAGTATTTAGTCCTATGAAATTTAATTGGCTAGGATTTTTTGGGTTATCTACCAGTAAACTAATCTCAGCGAAAGTATTAGCTGTGGGTGGATCTACAAATCTAATTGAAGTTTCAAAGCTAGTCGTGGCTTCGGCAAATTGTATTATGTGAGAATCGGAAACTGTAAGAGATGCGTCATAAGTTATGCCACTAGACCCAATATCAGGTGTTGCTAAAGTATTTAAATTAGAATAAGTTTGTTGAGTTTCTGTAACAGAAACCCATGCACCAACATCACCATCATAGTACCACTCCTGAGTAAATCCTCGATCTGTTTGATCAGGATAAGTACAACCAGAAGTAAACCCAAAAGAATAGACACCACAAGTTTGTCCGCTTGTACCATCTAATTCAGGGAAGAATATGGGATTATCAGGATCTGGCATTTGCTAAGTAAACCTATAATGTCTATATTTATTATTTATGCTTTTTGTTTTGGTCGTTTTTTATAACCGGACTTCTCTGGCGATTTAGTTGATTTTTTATCTCTATTTACCCTAGCTTCTTTTTCTGTCTTGTTCGCTTCCTGTTCTCGTATCTTCTGTGCTTGTTGTTGCACATTAAGTTGTTTCATAACATTTTCATATGATCTAAAGTTTTGAAGAACTCTAGTTCTGTGCATTTCAGGCATTAGATTTTTTTCCAATAAAGTCTTACATGCCTCATATCCAACCTGTGGTTGATTTGCATAAAAAGCACTAGCTCCCACTTCATCTAACATACCCCATCTATAAACATCCTCCTGAATAAACAAGATATCGGTTTCGGGATAGGGTATCTCCAGACCCATGCGAGCATAAACATATGCAACCGCTGGTTTATTATTCATTCTATACATTCTAGCCAAAAACCATAGGGGTTCTGCTCTAGTTGGTCTGCTATTATAACAATCTATAAATGCACCAGCTACTTCATCTTCAGACCGTTCCATAACACCTTTTAGTATTGCACATCTGAGTCTAGAATAATAAACTTCTTCATTCCATCCACCCATATCAATTCTCTTTTGATATGCCTCTAAAGACTTCTCCCATTGTTGAGAATCGAAATAACTTTGAGCAAGATAAAACTGATACCGATCATTATCCGGCTCATCAATTATAGCTCCCTCTAAAACCTCAGCATCTCTTTTGTATTTTTCTATTGGGGCTATACCAACGTTTCTATTACCTTCTGTTCTTGCTACAATTCTATAGTGTCCATTTAACTTAACAGTGGTAACTTCCTCTCGGGGTTTTCCATCACATGATGCATACTCATGCAATATTCCTTTGTAAGACCAGTCAGATGATAACTTAAATATTTGGTTTCTCCACCAACTAAAGTCACCTCTTCCAATCTTAAGAGTGTATGAATCTGCAGTCATATCAGTAGGGAATACAACTTTACCATCAACATAATCATCGGCGTCTATTACCCAAGCATAATCTGATCCACTTTTTTTTGCATTTTGAAGTGACTCAGTTCTAGATCCTATTTTACCAGCATGATCACCGAAACCCTTCCAATCCGACTGATGTACCTCACCGGGAACGCCAAGCTCTTCCATAGTTTTCTTAATTAACTCTTGAGTCCCATCAGTAGAACCAGTGTCTGTAATATCATAGCGGTCAACATAGCTCGCTATAGACTTTAGGCACTGCTCTATAATATGAGTTTCATCTTTTACGATCATACAAAGTGTAATAGTTGGGCGCGACATAATATCTCCATAATTTTAGTTGCTGACTCACCACCCCCAAAAGGACAAGGTTTATCTATTATATAGTTGGTTTTTAATGATTCTACCATACCAGAAAGATCTTTTGGGTTTAAACATAGCTTACCATGATGTTCCAATACCTCTGGTCTCTCAGTTGTTTCTCGACAAATAATAAGTTTTTTATTAAAGAAAGATCCCTCTTCCTGAAGTCCTCCACTATCGGTAATCAAAAACTTACAGTTTGCAATTCGTTTAATCATCTCGTCATGAGGCAAAGGTTGAATTACATTTACATTCTTTAGTTTTTCGGCTGCACTTTGAACAGCAGGATTTGGATGCCAGATAAATGTAACCTTTTCATCTAGTTTGTCAAGTTCTCGCATCCAATCATCAATGACATGATGGTTCTCTCGTCGATGAATCGTTACTAAAACTTCATCTCCGTAGGAGGGTTTAACATCAACTAGATTATCCAGAACAGTGTTACCAACAACATGAATTTCACCACCAACACAATCTCGAAGTAATTGAGATTTTGCTGTTTTAGTCGGACAAAGATGAACATTAGTAATTCGGGAAATCATTTGTCGATAACCCTCTTCTGGATATGGATGTTCTAAATCGTAGGTTCTCAATCCAGCCTCTAAATGAACAACTGGAATTTTATGATTAAACGCAGAAAGAGCGACCGCAAAACCCGTCGCAGTATCTCCCTGAACTAGAACAGATTCAACTCCATCAAAATCAATTTCATTCATAACAGATTCTGTAATAGAGTCCAACCTATTTTTTCCGTTAATAATATCCAAACACTGATCATATTCTCCACCATGAAGATCAGGGTGTTGTCCTGTAAATATGACTCTATATTTTACTTTACCCTCAAACACCTTAACTAAAGGTTTAATTTTTATCCACTCGGGTCGAGTTCCGTAACATAGTAAAATCATAGCGGCCAAAAATACTCCTTAGATTCTATATTCTTATCATCAATAAATAAATCATAAACAGGTTTTCCAAACTTAAGTTCGTGGTATTTTACACCCCATTCTTCAAATTGTTTTTCTGTTATGTCTCTCCAATCTATACCACTCCCAGTTCCACGAGCAGTCCAGTACACAATTGTATTTTCCTCGTCATACAAACGATTTATTTTTTTTATTCTTTCAGGAATTGGTTTTGCATTTTCGTAATTAGTTTCATCTGTTTTGCAAATTGTGTTATCTATATCAACATATATTATCACATCAACCTCTCAATAAAAAGAAAATCCTCTAATGTATCTATTTGAAAACTTTCAAATTGACTCATTTCATATACACCAATGTTACCACTGACTCGCACACCACTATTCTGTAATATGTTTTTTGTTGTAATATAAAACGCACCATTCTCCACATAATTATCTTCTCTATCCTGTCTTCTAGCTCTGTTTTGATTATCAAAGTTAACAGGATTTAATTCTAAAGACCATCTGGGTAAAAAATGTTCTCTGTATGCACTAAAAACAGAGTCATATTGATTGCTTAATTCTAGTCCACCATTTATATGATGTGATTGTAAAAGTGGAGATGTTGGCTGAATAAAAACCAATTTGTCAAAGTCCACCTGTTGACTAAAGTGTAAAAGAGCAGACTCGCTTGTTGACTCATCAGTAGCTAACTCTCGCGGTCTTTCTAACAAACTTGCACCAAACATTTCAGATACGTGAGCTATGGTTGGACAATCCGTGCTAACCCAAACCTCACTAACGAAGGAGTTCATAGCAGTTTCGATTGAGTGTGCTATTAGGGGCTTCCCTGCTATGTTTCTAATATTTTTTTGTGGAACCCCTTTACTTCCACCCCTTGCTAATATAACCGCAACAGTTTTCATATCAACCTCTCAGAGCTTCACGCTTCGCTAATTCAGATTCGAATAATTTTCTAGGACCATACTCACCGGATGCAGCATCTATGCTTCTTATTCCATTTACCAACTTCATCAAACCTATAGGTTCTACAGATGCCATCTGATCAGATCCCCACATTGTTCTATCTAAAGTTATATGTCTTTCTACCCAAGTTGCACCCATCGCAACAGCGGCAAAGGTTGTGGTAAGTCCATACTCATGTCCGCTGTAACCAATCTCAGCATGAGGATATTTATTGGCTAACCAAGAAATATATCGTAAGTTAAGTTCCTCAACAGGAGATGGATAAGTTGAGTTTGTATGAAAAACAAGATCCGGTTTTGCAACCGACATTGCATGTTGAATTTCATCTTCGGTTGACATACCAGTTGACATCATTAAATACGATGAATTATCCCTAGCATATCTGAGTAATTCATCATTCGTAATAAGTGCAGATGGAATTTTCATTACGCTACCATACTCTGACATAAAGTCAACCGACTGAACATCCCAAACAGATGCCATCATCTTAATACCCTTTGAATTTGAATATGAATAAAGCTCATCATACTCGTCCTCTTCAAACTCAATCTTATGCTTGTATTGCAAGTATGTCATCGCACCCCAAGGCGTCTGTTTAATTTTAGACTTCTGATCCTCAGGAACACAAATATCAGGAGTTCTTTTCTGAAACTTAACATAATCACATCCGGAGATAGAAGCAACATCAATTAATTTCTTTGCAATATCAATGTCACCATTATGATTAATTCCAATCTCTGCAATGATTTTAGTAGTCATAAATTTCTTAGCTCTCTTTCCCTTGCATCAATATTATTACACCCACTCACAGAACAATTATTTTTTTCCTTACCACAAATAAGACATAAATTTTTGTAAGTATTAACTCGAATACCTCTCATATGTGACTGAAACGCAATCCAATCCCAACCCATTTTTTTACAGTCATTAAATGTATCTTGATTTGGAATTAAATTTACTGTTTCAGAACCATGACCATTACTTGCTATTTTCCATTTAAAATTATGAGAATATTTAAATAAATTTGGATATTTTAACAAACAATACAAGAAGTATAATTGATGTTCACTTGCTCCGCTTTTTTTCCCATCAGAAGATTTTAGAAAAATTTTCCAAAAATCAGTATCTTGATGATAATCTTCAACATCTTTAAATAAAGATTCTAAAACAGATTTTTTAAATATCATTTGATGTGAAATTGGTTCTATATTGTATCTATTAGATTTTATTTGGGATATCAAATTATCTGTATAAATTTCGGGATGTAATTTTTGCATGAATCTCCCAGCGTTAAGAGGATTTTGTATATTTCCTTTCTGTTGGTCATAAGATGCAGTCCAAACTGGAAAATCCGATTTTAGAAAAGATACTGAATTGAAAAAAATAGTATCCGTGTCGCAAGACAAGCTATTCTCACTGACATCGGGAATACAAATTGGTGCATAAAGTTTTATCAGTTGCATTAAAAACCAACCATTTTTGGGATGTATTCCGTGAATATTTTTTACATCTTCTCCACTGAATGGAAAATTATCTAAGTTAAACCACTCTGCTTTATCTGTTAATCTCCTATTAGAAATAACTATAACTCTACGAACATCCTTGACATATTTACGAATAGAATCTATTGAAAATTCTAAGGTTCCTAAATCTTTTGGATGTGCAGGCATTAAGACATCAATCATTTTAATTTTCCTCTACAATCTATTTTATTTTTTTAAAAACAACTGTAGTATTATGTTTAATCCACTGTTCATACGGGGGTGGCTCTTTCATCCAATATACTACATGTTTAATTTCATCCCAAACCTCTGGAGTTATTGTATAAATAAGTTTCCAATTTTCAAGATTTAAAGATTCAAAAAACTCCATCCACCTCTCATGTGTCCAACATGTCAAATGTAATTTTTCACCAGCAAATAAATTTCCCTCTGGTGTGTTTGCTATTTTATGAGCAACATATTTATTTGATACCCTAAAACACTCTCTATGCGCTTTCTCTTGATCTTCTGGTTTTAAGTGTTCAATTACATCACTTGAGCACACTAAATCAAACGAATTATCATCAAAGGGAATTTTTGTAACAGAAGCAACTTTTGCAGATATGCCTTTTTTTATTGCTCGATCTACCGCAGTTTTAGAAACATCTATACCTTCACATTTTTTCCCAAAGGGTTCAAAAAAAGATTTTATACCAATTCCGTTAGAGCAGCCAATGTCTAAGACAGACACATATTGTATGTGTGATGGGTTCAAACAAGAGTTAAAAAACATACCATAGTGAGTTGAATTCAAGTCCTCACTAGAATGATATCCGTATTCACTATATAATTTTTCATACAAGTCTTCATAAAATTCAGTCATTGTTTTTCCTTTATCAACATTCCGATCCTAACTTTGAGTTTTCAATTGGATCAAACGTGTCAGAAGTTTGATCTCTTGACATTATATCATAATATTCACCAACTACAAACTTTTGTTTAGTGGTACAACTAATTAATTTAGTTTTAGAATCATATGCAAACCCTGGCATAACTCTAAAATCAAAACTAACTCTAGTAATGTCTGTATCATTATCCTTATTACCATGTCGGCACTGATTTAAATATCCCATAACAAATTCACCATACTTTAAATTCATTGGAGTAAAATCTCCCAGGCCAGGAAGACTTTCTATCCAAATTGAATTATTACCAAAACATTCAGTTAATGGGAGAAATATATTAATTTCTCCCAGAGGGTGTTTATGATGAGAGTCTCCATCTGAGTGCCACATATAAACTGCTTTAGTTCCGGGTCTACAAAAACGAATACCGGGATATTTTTGATAAAGAAGTTCATCATCCTCAAACATGGGAAAAATAATTTCTCTAATAAAAGCTTGATATAAATTAGTAAATTCCGGCCATCCACCCTCTGCATCAAGTTTTTTATAAAAAACTTTGTGTAAACTACTTTTAGTATCTGCACCAGAACGCACTAGTGCTTTTTGATCATTGTCATTATCAAGATCAGTCAATTGTTTGTCATACAAACTCGAAACTAAATCTGCAAAATAATATTTATTTGTATCATAACTTAAAATTTTCATAAAATTTCTTCCAGTTTATTACTATATGAATTTACAATCACCATAATATTCACATCCATTACCCTTATACAAGTCTATCCAAAAATTATCATATGACTTCCAATATTTCTCCGGATAGTCTTTACTGTAATTACCCCAAGGTACATAAGTTTCTTCTAATTGTTTTTTTAACCAATCCATAGAGTGTATTATTTTTTTACCTTCTTTACCCAAAAAACCGGCACAAATAACAAACGTACTTGACGAACCTATGAGAACATCACACTCAGTCAATAAAGCAAAATCCTTAAAGTGATTATTAAGATCACCAAAAATAAATTCATAATTTTTGTGTCTTAAATACTCAACAGTTTTAGTATATGTTTGAAATTCAATATCATCAGTACATAGGTAAAAAATTGGATCATTAAAGTTAGATCTAACAAACTCTATTGCATTAATATAGTACTCAGGTGAGTGTACTTCTCTACCATTATTACCATTAGCAGATATTATATCAGTCCCTCTGAAATGAATACCGACATTATCTCTGGTATCATCTAAATCTTCTTTAAACTCTTGTCTTATCTTTAAAAAATCTCTTGGATTTTTTCTAGTTAATTTATTAAATGTATTATGTAGTAAGTAGGAAGGATCATCTATATGATAATCAATATTTTTTGGCAGATTTGATAAATCTTCATCAAGAACTATTTTCCAATTTAAAAGTTTTTGTTCTTTACCTGTTGGTTTATTTTCAACTATTTCTTCAAAAAAACCACGACCCTCCCAATCACAACAACTAGGTTCAGTTTCCAATATATGAGACAATTGAATCAGACTATTGTACTGTAAGATCCTATTACCAAATCGACCCCCTGTTATCTTATTAACTTTTATCATATAGTCTCAGTCCATTTCCATTCATCTTTAATTTTTTTCAAAATTAATGTATCCTCTTGAGAGGCATTTTTATGAGTCTTAAGTCTTTCATTATAATCCATCCCGTCAACATGATTATTTATTGTACTAACATATACATGCTTTTCTCCAGATTTAAATCTTGGAGAAATTCTGCCATAATGAATAACTCTTGTTTTCGTTGTCTTGGAGTGTGGTAATGGAACATTCTGTGGTTCCATAGGACCACCCCAACCTTTAAATCTATTAATATCATAATTGTACTTATGATTTTTATCATACTTCATGATAAAACCTTTTTTCTGAGCACCATTCTCAGGATCAAAAGTTATATATTGTCCATTATCAAGATAAAAATTATCTACTCTATAATGGTTTTCATCTGTCCACAAATGATACCAAGGAAGATACCATAGATTAACACTTTCATCAACATCATCAAAAAAATCTACTATGTCTGGGGATGGAATTTCATCTGCATCTAAAAATAAAAGATAATCGGGATCGTGTTTTATAGCGTAATCTAATATTTCTTGTCTATGCTCTCCCCACGCTCTTTCTTTCCAATCATGTTTATGTCGGTGGTATAGTTCTACCTTTTCAAATTTTTCACAAATTGAGCAAGTTTTGTCATCACTTTGATCATCAACCACTATGATTTTATGACAAAAGTTTGAAAGTGAACTTAAAGTTTTTTCTATAATCCATTCTTCATTTTTTGTTGGTATGCAAGCCACGATTTTATATTTCATTTTACATATATTCCCTTGAAGGAGTTCCATAGTCAACCCAATTTTGATAACATCTAGGAGGCCATTGTCGATAACCATTGTTATATACGGGTATTATTTTTATATTTTTATCATGCAAGTGCATGGCCAATCTTTGTGATCTCTCAAGACCAAGTTTAGTCCCGTATACAGATTTTTCTGTATGTGTAAAATATTTTCCATAGTCAAGAAAAAAGTCAGAGTAAACATCCATCACATCTGGGGATCCAAATGCAAAACCTTCCCAGATATTTATCTGAGGATAATTATCCCCCCAAGGTTCCCAATTACCAAAAACATGAATTTTTTTACCCCATATGTTTTTCGTAACTGGATTGTTTATTTCTTTTTCTACCACAATTGGTCTTCTGTACAAACAATCAGTTCTTGCTCTAATAACACAGTCATATCTGGATCCCATTTCCTTTTCGTATTCATTTTTCATGTCGTTACACATTTTAACTTTTTGAAATTGAACATAAGGTCTACTAAATTTTACAGGATCTCTATATTCGTTTTCTGTTTTTAGGGAAGGATGGTATTTAAAAACCTCATCACACATAACTTTATCATCAAATTTAAAATCTTCGATTTCTAATTTTATTTTTTTAAGTTTATCTCCAATAATACTACGGAGATGATTCTCTATTAGCTCTGCATCTCTTTCAAAAGAAACAAAGGGCTCCTCTCTCGGGACTGGTTTATTTACGATGAGATCTCTATAAAGTGGTTTATTTATTAGAGGTTCATCTCTACAGTGTTGACTTACACCCTTTTCAAAATCAAACTTATCCCACCCTTCTTTCATGTTATTTCTTGCAGTTAAATATAATTCTGTAAAATTAAAAATATCGCTGTAAAAGAAAACATCACAATCATTTGGTTCTATTAAATTTTTGTAAATATTTTCGTAATATTCGGGGAAGCATCTTATCTGTCCACTTATACAAATTGCAGTTTTCATTTTATAAATTTCCTTAAATCTTCTGGAGTTCCTAGTCCTGACATGGAATGAACAAAGAAAGGAATTAATTTTTTCCCGTCTTCTATAAGTTCATTATAAACAGGAGCAATATAAAACTCGTTGTTGACTCTGATATTTTTTTCAATCATCTGATTTGCATATTTTACAAAATCTGAACCCTTACGATACCAGTATATACCACAAGTTGCTATGTTTGAAATTGGGTTTTTTTCGGCCACCTGAGTGATCACACCACGAGAATTTGTTTTAACAAAAGACCATTTGGGATGAACCGCCTCAAACGTATAAACAATAGCATCGGAATCAGTCATTTTTTTAAGTGTATTAAAATTTTCCGAGGAGTATTCGATAAACTGATCTGAGTTTGCAATTAAAAGATCTTCATCATTGTCAATATGTTCTGTTGCAAGCAAAGCAGTACAAGCAGCACCCTCTGTTAACTCATCAACCTCCACAATTTTAAATTTACCATTCGTAATTCTTTCTAGAGTAGATCTAAGTCCATCATAAGTATCAAGATGTTCTTTCCTAACAAGAAAAATATATTCAGCATCGTAGTCTAGATTTTCAACAACAACCTGAATCATGGGTTTGCCATTAATATCAATCAATGGTTTAGGGAATGTATATCCCTCCTTCGAAAAACGACTACCTTCACCTGCCATTGGAATTAAAATTTTCATCCACAAATCTCCTGTAATTTTTAAGTGTTACTTCCTTGCTATTATTTACCTTCCAAATATTACAATTAGGAACAACACTTGACATGGCTGCTTCTAATCCCTTGGGACTGTCCTCTACGATTATACATTCAGAAGGAAGAGCATCAAGTTTATTAACCGCAAAATTATAGCAATCGGGATATGGTTTATTATTTTTAACATCCTCATTCGTAACCACAAAATCAAAAAACTCGAACTGTCCTGTTTGTTTTAGCATCTCATCGGCGGTTTCTCGAATGGAATTAGTCACACAAACTATTTTTACTTTGTCAGAATGAAGTGACATAAATAATTTTATTTTCTCTACTTGAACCATTGACTTTTCACGAATAGTTTCTATTGTGTAGTTTTGCTTTAATTGCCAAACCTTATTACTTTGTTCCTCAGTAAGATCTAACATTTTAAGTTTTACTTTAGTTGGAAGTCCATTGTAAGTTGACAGATGCTCTTCTCTATCAATACAAAAACCCACAACCTCGTGTAAAGCACGATTTAATGAAATATAATGCCAATCACAAGCATCCACAAGAACACCATCCAAATCAAACAAAATAGCTTTAATCATTTCAATCACTCATAGAAGTAAGTGGTGTAACTATACCTTATTCCATTCTCAATTTGCTTGCCTCTGTGTAAATATGTGGAGTCTGCGAGTATGCAAGTTCCTGCTGGTCCAGTCATTTCAATTACGTCCTCTGGATTTATATGCTCTTCAACTAACTCCTCCGAAATTCTAAGATTACTATGTTTCTGTAATTTATCCACAAGATCTCTGGATTTCTGAACAATAACAAAAGGACCATTATCAGAATTTACATCTTCAAGATACATGAAACTTTTAAGTTGTGCGGGTATTTCACTATCGACATGCCAACCTCCACCAGAATCTGTCACCTGTCCGTTTTTATATGAAACAATACCAGCAACTACTCTGTTTGCTTTGTTGCAAGAACTATATTCATCGGCAATACCCTGTATGAAAGAGTCGTTTAAAAATTCATGGGCACTATTTAAATATCTATTCGAATGCTGACATCGAAGATCACCACCTTGACCAGACTCAAACGCTTCGGATGGTAATGATTTTAATTCACTTAATGCTTTTTTACATCTATCTAAAGACCAGTAATTATTAATAATTGCAAATCCATTTTCTCTTAAAGAATTTAATATATCTAATTTATTTTTCATGACTAAAACTCAATTTTATATTTAACTAATTTACTATTTGCAGTTTGAAACCCTTCATGAACGTATAATATATATTCATTATTTTCCTCCCTAAAAGAACAAACATGAGGCTGATACAAATGCTTTCCTGTATTTACTTCTAATATTTTACCTATTGTTTTAAAATTTAAACCATCTTTTGATAACATAACCGGTGTGTGTTCGTCATGATAAGTTCTATTATGTCCAGCTCTATCGTGTATTTTATTTACAAAATTTGGGGGAAATGCAATATAATCTGAACCAAACGGATAAACCGAAGGAAAATAAAAGTTTTGTTTTCCTGATATATCAAATGGAGGATCTGAATTTATTAGTTCTGGTTTTGACCAATCTATCAAATTTTGAGAAAAACTACAGAAAAAACTTCTACAACCCAAAGCTATATTAGCTCTAATGTATATCACATACTTTTTTACTTCTTCGTGATAAAAAATACTAGGCATATAATCCAAACCCAAAACGCCAGGTTGTGAAGTATTACATTCAGTAAAAACACTAAAGATTGGTTTATCGTGATATTCTTTCCAAGTTATTCCATCTGGGGAAACAAAAACGTAAAGACCGTTTGCATGTCTAGGATGATAAAAATTGTCTTTAAATAAACTCTTTGGTTTGTCTGGCCATACTGGATTTGGAAACTTAATAGTTTCTAATTTGTTACTAATTGAACAACCACTTAACTGAGGATAACCCGTGCCAACATGATACCCACCAACGGCCTTGTATCTTTCATTTTCTGGAGTATTTGGATTTGTGTCAAAAAACACTTTCCAATTATTAGCAGCACAATCATTAGATAATATTATGTTATTTTTTGGTTTTATATATTTTTCATCATCCCAGACAGCATAACCCACTTGCTTAGGATTATCTAGTTGAAAGTAAATCTTGTCCTCAACAATATGCGGGTACGTCCCAGAAAAAATTGCTCTTCGTTCTCTATCAGTTTCTTTAAAATTTAAAATTTCTTTATCTCTTCGAATCACTATTGTCATCCTTTAAGAATTTTGCAAAAAGTGTATCGCAAGATCCTACTTTTGACAAAGCAGAAGCGTAAGCATCATTAAGATCTTTATTATTTAAAAAATCATACTTTATTTGACCAAGAGGTTTGCTATCTTGTAGCCACACCATGTGATTTGAAAGAGGATATCTTTGAATTTGCTTTACATATTCTACTCGTAAACCCGATCTAATACCAATGGTCTTTAAATTTTCCGAATTGAAGGTGTAGAGGTGTTCTGGGTTTGCATTGAATTCTCTGAACTCATTTGAATCATATATGCTCAGTAATGCATCGTTAGAATTTGGAACTTCAATGTATATTGACCCACCAAACTTTATCTTTTTCTGTAATAGTTTTAACTGTTCAATCGGGTCGGGGATATGCTCTAAAACATGAAAAGACACAATTGAGTCAAAAGAATTATCCTCCAGATTGTCTATACTCTGGAAAAAAGGTATGTTGTGTTTATCATAGAATTTTTTAGATTGAGGATCAAGATCAACACCAACAATTTTGTTCACATATTTCTGTATTCTGTGACAAAAACCACCCAACCCAGAACCAAACTCAATAACATCTTTATCTAGTAAAACTTCTTTTAATTCATCCAGTCTCCTATCGTCATCCAACACACACTTTAGTGGATATGTCATAGTAGAAGTTTCATAGTATTCATTCTGCATATGATCAAAACAGTCTAATTGCTCTAAACCACAACAAGCACACTTGAGTATGTTTACGTTTGAATTAGTTCTTGTCCCTCTCTTTATTATTTCTAATTTATCAGAGGAGCAAAGATAACACTTCGTTTTCATATTACGCTTTCTTAATTTTGTAAATAATTTCTGCACCAGAACTCTCTGTTCTTGCATAATACATATTTGATTCTTTTAACCACTTTAATAGTTTACCTACGTTTTTGTTTGGTAGATTTGCATCTCTCAATGCATTAACTAATCTCTTCTCAAAATCAACTATGAGACCATCACCAGATGCCCAGTCGTGATGAATAGACCTCCAGTCTAAGGACAGTTTGTTCTTCGAACAGAATTTTTTGAAGTCTTCGATGTCAAGAAAATGTAAATCCGTAAGAGACATAGGAACATCCAACAATAAGGCAAGAGTCATCCAGACATACCCCCTTGGGTTGTAGAATGCAGGACAACTATTAAGTAAAACACCACCATCACTTAAATACTTATCTATGATTTCACTTAGTGATGTAAAAGGATCATCAAAATGCTCAAGTGTTCCTTGCATGATAATAACATCAAATTTTTTATCAATATTTAAGTTGTGGGAATCTTCACAAATAAACTCTAGATTTACTAAACCGCCGTAAGTACTATTTGCTTTGTTTATTGACTCAATAGAATAATCACAAGCAATTACTTTCTTTGCACCAGACTCTGCAATCATTGCTGCTAAATCACCAACACCACATCCAATTTCCAGAACCTCTAGCCCACTCCAATCAGAAAGTTCCTTAAAAATCTCAATGGATTCTATGATTGGAGGTACAGTAAAAAATTGTTTTTCAGCAGAATGTACTGAATCATATATCTTTTTCAAGTCAAAGTTATTCTTTTCTTTGTTCATTATGGTTTCCTTATCCGCTTACCGTATGTTTTAGACTGCTCAGAGATGAACAGTTCTGATTTCTTTGCGTCGTGAGTGGATTCTTGTATCCGAATACCACCCAAATTATATGGTGTTTTTCCACCACCAGTATATAAATATCTCAAGGATGGTTGTACTTCATCAACAGAATAGTAATATGCTTTTTCATTAACTTTAAAATTGTCAAAACCAACAAGACCAACTGTATCGTACTCAGGATTTTTTACAAAAAAATCAAAAGCAAATATACCAGTGGATGGAGAAAATCCATATTCGTCTGTAAAAGTAGATAGTATATTTTTTCCATAATCAGAATCATAGTAAACGTTATGATCTGGAAAAATAGATGGATGTCCTACCGTGGGAGACCAACTAGTATTGTACATTTCTCTCAACCCTAAAGAATTAATAATATGTTTAGGATATGGATTTGGATCATGTGCATTTAAAAAATGGTGTGTTGCTCGTGTTCCTATGTGTTTTTCATAGCCAACTATTGGAGGAAAATTACATATAACAACATCGTCAAAAGAATCAACAAACTCCTTCGTGCTTTTTAGAACACTATGACCTTTTCCTATGATAACTACTGATTTCATTTTGCAACCTCTAGACCTTTATCCACCCAATACTCATACAAC
>Ga0098037_1000237_pt1 | contig 31152 bp, 40 predicted proteins | sample 5_EtaG_FD_75050 | JGI IMG/M metagenome (GOLD analysis project Ga0098037, IMG submission 75050) | Marine viral communities from the Subarctic Pacific Ocean - 5_ETSP_OMZ_AT15132 metaG | ecosystem: Environmental > Aquatic > Marine > Oceanic | place: Pacific Ocean | collected 2015-01-08 | reverse complement strand
ATCATTTACCGAACAAGATCAAATGCGTAATCAATTAATCGCAGATTACACTCAAAGAATCGGCACTGATCGTGCGGAAAAATTAATGGGAGAACAATTCAAGATTCATCGAGACGAACAGGGTTCACCTGTTGCTTACAGTCTTGGGAAGTCTTTAATGCCGGTGCCAAAATCTGAAAAAACTTATAATGAAAAAGATTTAATTCCTGTGAAAGTCGGAGAAGTTGACGGTGTTCTTAATACTAAAAATGGTCAAATAAAACTACCTACTCAAGAAGGTGCATTGGCAGGTGCGGTTACAGCAGACAAAAAGATATCTGAAATGAATGTCATATCATTGAATGCTATGAAAGATGCTGGAATTAAAAGCGTAGTTCAAACTGAAGACGGGACATTTATTGATGCAGAGTCTGCTCCTAAAAAATTATTTGGTTACGGAAAACCTATAGGGAGAGTTATACCTGTTGAAGCCGCTATAGCTGAACAAACAAAATCAAAATCTAGCACTGCAGATTGGCTTGATAAGTAATGCCCGAAGCATCTACATATAAAGACGCAAACGAAGTTCGTGATGCGTATCGAAAAGGGCAACTGTCTAAAGAACAAGCTACTAAGATTATTGATGAATCTGAGTTTGTAATTCCCGGTGACCCTCAATCTGATCCTGAAGCATACGAAAAACAAATTCGGGAAAATGTAAAAAAAGAAGATGCGGCTAAAGCTAAAAAAGAAGCAGAAGGTTTAGGTTTTTTTGAGCGAATAGGAAACGCTGTCTACAGAGGGTATCAAGGTTATCGTCAAACAGAAATGGATCCTTTTGAAGATCCTGAAAAATCTGATTTTTATGACATATCTGAAGCTGCAGCTATTCAAAAAAATCTGCCAATGGGTAAAGGACTTGAGAAGTTTTACAGGTCTGAAGGTTTTGGTGAAGCAATTGGTAATTTATTTAAACATGATTATGGCGGCACTTTAGTTGAGTTAGTTGCTGAATCAATGGGTGCTTATTTACCGACTGTAGCAGAAAAAGCACCTGCTCGAGCCGGTGCGGGTGCTACTATGGGAGCAGGGTTAGGTTTGTTAGGTGGACCTTTTTCTAAATTAACAGTTCCAGCCGGTGCTGCAATTGGCGCAAGCGGCGGCATGACTGAGACGTTTGGCATATCTGCACTATCATTAGAATATAGCAGTATCATTCTTGCTGGTCTTGAGAAAAAGGGGGTTGATGTTACTAACCCTGCAGCATTAGAAGCTGCATTTACTGACCCAGAAGTAATTGGTGATTTGCGATCTGAAGGTATTAAAGGGGGCATACCTGTTGCATTGTTTGATATGTTTACCGGTCGATTGGGTGGTCGATTCTTGTCCAGTGCTAAGAAAGCAGGTACTAGCAAAGGGGCAGCAACTATAAAGGAATTTGGAGTACAAGGTGCGGGAGGTGCAAGTGGTGAAGCAACAAAGTCTGTTGTATTAGGAGAAGAGATTAGTGCACCGGGAGTAGTTGGTGAATTTTTTGGGGAAGGTCCAACAAGCATACCTCAAATAGCGCAAGGTTTTATTGAGGATCAAATGAAGGGCACTAAAGCCCCAGCAAAAGACACTAAGGTACCTAATCCTAAAGACCCGGAAAAATTTTCATATGAAATTCCGTTGAAAGAGGAAACGGAAGTTGATGCTGATACATCTTTAGATGAGATGCTAGATCAAGCAGACAAACCTAAACCAGATCCCCAACAGAAAGCTGAAGAAGTAAATCAAGCTGAAGCTGAAGCTAAAGAGACTTCTGAACCTGCGCCAGCACCAACTGAAAAAACCAAAGAGGTTAAACAAGAGGAAACAAAACAGAAGGATCCCGCACCAGCACAACCACAACCCAAAGAAAAAGATTTCTCTACGGTAGTACCAGATGCCGCTCCCGAGCAACAGGAGCAAGCTGCAAAAGAACAAGTTCAAGACGCGACAGAACGAGCAGCAGATCAACCGGACCCGGACAGTATACCTGCAAATCAAGATGTGTACAATGCGCTCCACAAGTATGCTCGATTAGCAAAAAAACAAGGTAAGACTTTAGAGCAGTGGGCAGCAGAAAATGAGGTTGAAATAAATGATGCTGTTAGAACTGCATGGGATGATGCGGACAATGAAACTCCTGCACCAATTGACGAGCTACCACCAGAAGTCAATGCCGCATTAGGTGATAACAATGTCCGCAATCGTGCTATTAAATTTGCAAACGCAGACCTCTCTGATGAAACGCTTGGAGGTGTTAATAATGTTGGATACGAAAAAAGAAACAACGAATCTGACGCTGAATACGCTCAAAGAGACATCCAGGAAAAAGGATTATCCGGTGCAGTCAATCGTGCTGTGGATAAAAACGACTCAATGTCTCCAGCGCAAAAAACAATTTATCAAGCTGAAGTTCTTCAATCTTTGCGCGATGACGAAAAAGCTGCAAATGCCGAAGGTGATACTACTAGGGCAGACCAAAGGGTTAATGAGCAAATTTCACTAATTGAATCTATAAACGAATCAGCTACAAATGCCGGTCAATACCTCCAAGCGTTTAATCATTTTAGTAAACTCAGTGTCGGTGGCATGTTGCGTTATGCAAAACGAGCTTTTGAAAAAATTGCCGGTAAAAAAATAACAGATGCTAAAGAAGCATTTAAACGTGTAAGAGATACTTTAAGGGATACCGAGGAGCAGGTAGTTAACGAGGTTATTAATGAAACAAAAGATAAGCTTGTTGGAAATGATCCAAGGGTAAGGAATGCAACAAGGAAGCAAGTGGGGGAACTAGTTGCCGCCGAAGAGAAACCAGAAACGGCAGAAATCGTGCGGCAACATTTCTCTAACCCAGACGGTACCACTTTAGCTCAAAAGTTTGAAAGTTCAGGTATGGATCCTGCGACTGCAAAAAGGGAAGCTAGAAGGGTGGAGTCAAAGTATAAACGAAAACACTCTAAAGTTTCCGCTGAAATTAAAAAGCGCATTGCAAAAGTGTTAAACAAGATGCCGCTTTGGAAGCGTTATAAAAATGAAACTATTGCTTCTTTAGCAAGAGCAATAAATCCATCTTCCAAAAAAACTACTACACCTGCATTGCAAAGCTTTGCCAACCGTTTAGCTAACAATCTACGCAAACACTTGGAGTCTTTAAGACCCAACCGTAAGTCGTCGATGGACAAGTTGACTGATGAACAGATACTTGCTGAAGGTATTTTAAATTTAGACAAATACGAACAGGTTTGGCTCGAAACTCAACAAGAATTAAGAGATCAAGAAAATCTAAGCCCAGAACAAATTGCTGAACTTGATCAAATCTTTAATGAAGGATCTCCAATGCCATTCAGTGCGTCAACAATTGACCGGGCTATTCGCGCATCATTAGTGCGGCTTGGTCAAAATCTTGACAAAGTAATTAAAGAAAACAAAGCAGGGCAAAGCGAAGTCCGCTCTAATGTAATTGATGACATAATAGCTCGAACCGGTTTAGAAGGTAAGAATGCTGAGATCCTAGCAGACATGCTTAACAAGAGGTACCAAGAACTCTCTACAAAAAGAAAACGTGCTGCTCTCAAAAAGTTAAACAGAACAGATGGGACGTTAATCCCGACTCCAATTAAACGAAAATACGAAAAGATTATCGAGTGGTCGAATTTAGGAATGTTTTCTGATTCTCAATTTGATGAAGAACTTTCAAAACGATTAGATCTTCCTGTATTAACAGAAGATTTAAAAAGAAGAATTAAAAAACAAGCTGAAATTATTGAGTCGATGCCAGAAGGATTTCAGAAGCAACGTGAAGCAATCAAAATGATGGACATGATTGCCGGCGAAAAGAATTTTGGCATTGGTGATCTTTTTTGGGATTTTTGGTTTGCCAATGTTCTTTCTGGTTTAAGCACCCAAACAATCAATTTGCTTGGTTCGACCATAAACTTGGCAGCACATACTATCATTAATTTCATGCGCCGGCCCGGAGATTTCGGAGCAATGATGAAAGGAATAGCCCGAGGGATGCGTAAAGGTTTGTCTGAGGGCAGGGCAGTTTTAGAAACTGGAATTATTACCGGTACAAGATTAGAGAAGTTTGAACAATCCAGGAACCTAGAATTAATTGATGAATTTAGAGGTGGTAAATTTAACCCCCTAAGTTATTTGAAGTTTGTTGGTCGGGCTTTAAGTGCGGGAGACATGTTGTTTTTTAAGACTGCTGAAGAGATGAAGCATGCAATCATGGCTCGTAATCTTGCTAAGAAAGAAAAGCTTTCGGGTAAAGCACTAGGTCAAAGGACCGATGAGATGCTTAATAACACCAAAGCTGAGAGAGAGAAAGCTACTCGACAAGCAGATAAAGAAAAACTTACAGGACTAGATCGCCGGCGCAGAATTGCCGAACTGATGGAACAAGGTCGAACTGAACCTGAAGAAGCTAAACAATATGCGTTAAGAGTTATCTACTCAAATAAACCATATGGTGCTTTGGGATTTATTGCTGATCTAGTCAATAAAATGAATGCGGAGTTTCCAATTTTCCGAATGGTTGCCCCATTCGTCAACATTGTAAGCAACGTAACTAATGAATCCCTCAATTATTTCCCCCCAGTGGGTTACGGTCGATGGATACAAGCAAAACGTAAAGGTCAACTTTATGGTCAACCTCTCTCAGAAAACGAAAGTGTGAGACAAGACCAATTAGGGGATCAATTTGGAAAATCAACTTTCGGCACTATGGCAATGGCATCTGTGGGTGCTTTAGCTTGGTCACTCAAAGACGATGAAGACCCTTGGTTTATGATTCACGGGTCCGGGCCGAGGGATTACGGCAAAAGCAAGACATGGAAAGCAACTGGTGCGGTACCTTATTCCATAAAAATTAATGACACTTACATTCCGTACAAGGACACTGTAATGGCAATTCCGTTTGCGGTGGTTGGCTCGTTCCTGGATGGTCACAGGTTCAACGGTATGCAAGACAGCAGTTTGACGGAAAGATTGGCTTTAGCCATGACTTACTCTGCTGGAGTGATTACTGAAAACTCATTTCTGAAAGGTATGGTAGCAACATCCTCTATCATCAATCAAAACATGAGCGGTAAACGTGCTAAAGAAGTTGTGTTTCAACAATTTTCTAGGACTGCAACTGGTGCGGCAGTTCCTTTCGGTGGATTGCTACGAGACATGGACAGGTTACAAGATCCTAGTCGCTATGATGGGCTTGATATTGAAACCATGCTGTACTCTCAAATACCTTTTGTAAGGCGTTTGAATAAACCCACTTTAAACGTATTAGGGGAACCAGTTAAAATGCATGTCAGTAGCCGGTATTGGAGCACCCCTCAAGCATCAGAAGAGTTGAGATATCTGGTCGAAAAGAATGCTTACCCAAGTTTCCCGAGTAGGAACTCAACTGTTAACCTTTTCGGTCGAGACATGAAACCAGATGAGTTTTATGATTATATCAAAATCTCCGGGGAAGCTATCCGAAAAAGGATCAAAACAGAAGTTTACGATAATCGGCAACTATTCAACCGACTACCAAAAGAAAACACAAAGCTAGTGGTCGATGAAATTGTGCGACAAGAGAGAGCAAAAGCTAAAAGCAAATTATTCATTCGGCACGGTCGATGACCTATTGGATGGAGCGCGAAGCAAAGCGCAAATATTGGTCTGATTACGCTCAAAAAGTTTTACTCAACCCAAGATCAACAAAGTCAGAAAGAGAGTGCGCGGCGATAGGTGTTCAAAGCTTTAATGCTGACTTAGCACTCCAATTACGCAAAAAAAAATGAGTGCATTTATAGTGCACTCACCTTGGTTTTTATGGGCTTTTTGCTCTAAAACCCTTGTAATACATTATTCCTGAATCATACAAGTATCTCTTAATCAATTGGTTCTAGGTTCAAATCCTAGTCGGGGTACCACTTTTCACCTCTCCGTAGTGCACGGTAGTGCATCTGTAGTGCACGGTAGTGATTTAAACAACACTTACTATTCCGTTTGAACTTACTATTTGGTCATAATCCTGCGACCCAAGTTCAATTAGGTCACTTAATTTATCACCAAGATTATCAAATATTCTGCCATCTAAATCCTCAAAGTCTTCTCTAGCTTCATTAACCTTAATTGTTAGTAGGTCTACTAATGGTTCTGGGATCAACAAAATACTAACTGACTCAAGCCAATCTTTTTCTCTTTCAATAAGTTGAAAAGAATTAAGCATTTGATGGTGCGTCAATGCCGCCACAAATGGATCAGTAATTATATCACCTTCTCTTGTCCATATATTTACACCTTCCTTAGACCCCATCTCGATAGGTTCGATTGACCCATTAATTGAAAATAAAGTCTCTTCAAATGCCGGTACAAGACCTTTTGTTTCATCAGATGGATATTTTATAGACTCTATTATGTCGAACTCGTCATCAGTTAACTCTAATTGAACGACATTAAAATCTTTAAACATTAATAGTTTTGGTTTTTTCATTTAATCACCTCGACTTTCACATTTTTAAGGATTCCAGAAGCAGGGTCTGCTAATAGCCGATACGCTCCCAGACTTGCGTCCAGTTGTCGAGTCCGCAGCAAATGCTTTGCCGGACCTCTATCGTTAACTATCACCACAATGCTTTTAGGACCGTGGGTGAGTCTGAGTTTGGTTCCCAGCGGATAATCCCAACTCGCACAGGTTAGCTTGCGGTGGTCGAAGATCTGCCCGGACGATGTCGGACGACCGTCATACTTAGGACCATACCAAGACATGTTTACAGTCTTGCCGGTCGATATTGCCATCAGTCCAATTAGGACTGCCATTGTAGTTATTAATTTAGTCACAACTTTTACCTTTCTTTTGTATTCTCTTTTCCATGATTTCCCAAGCGGGTCGATCCTGCTTCGGGATAAAGTCTAATTCCTTGCCGCCGCACCATCCTGGCTCGGGTTCACCATAAGTCCGCTGCACCAGTGCGGCACCAGTGCCCGGAGCATGACCCAATCTTTTTGCAATCTCTTCATCAAGAGACTGCGCGTTATCAATGTCTAAACCTTGGGACCGAGTTGCCCGGACAAAGAATGCTCGCATGCCGTGTGAGGTGTATTTATTTTCACCATACTTCTCATGCCGGCGTTTCAACCAGTGTGCCAAACTAGTGTTAGAAACGACACTAATGCCATCACGACCGGGCAGGAGGTATTTTGATTGAGGAAACCTCTGTTGACCCCACTCTCGGCACAAAGTGAGCACACGGTGCAAATATGGAGTCATAATAATAAAATTGAACCTGCCGAACTTGCCGCGCTTCACATACAGACGTTTTTCGTCGAAGTATCCAGGATGCCCTTCTTCAGCGTGTCGCGGCAATTTAGTTATCTCATGAGTGCGGCACCCAGTTAATGCTTCAATCAACATTTGCCAACCTAACATCTCACTCTTAGTACTAGAAAATGCTAGTCTTACTAATTTGTGCAATATCTCCGCAGTTCGCGGCATAAACTCAGTGCAGTGCTGGATCTCAGATTCACGCCTAAATTTAGGTTTCTGTTTATAAAGAGGGTTCCAAGGGATTAACCCTTCCTGTGCAGACCATGTAAGCACCACACTTAACTGAGTCAGTTCAGTCTCGACAGTTCTGGTGCCGCCCTTTTTACCCCTTGGACCCGCAGTGATTTGAGCCACTCGATGCCGCTTGTATTGCTTACAATGTACCACCTGCAAATCATTAAATAATATTTGGTCGAAAATCTGCCGTAGGTTAATTATCTGCCGTTTAATTTTCTTTAACTTATCAATCCTGGCAGGTTGATCATATTTATCTGGGGCACCTGCTGTAAGGTATTTATCAAAACATTCGCCCAGTCTTATATTAGTTGATTTAGCTGGAGAAACAAACCCGCCGGCATCATTTGGTCGATGAACGGGTCGATGGTCGATACTATCATTAATCTTACTATCATCGATCTCCTTGAGGAAATCGATACCTAATTGAGCTTGTTCTTGCGCTCGAGCTTTCAATAGAATTGCTTCAGCAAAATCTAAAGTCGGCAAAGTTCGCCAAGTTCGCCCCGTGGGAAAATTAATTTGGCAACGTAATTTGCCCCGGTGCTCTACAATTCCTTTTGGTGTCTTCATTGAAACACCCCCACAATTGAAGGGACTAACCATTCACCCCATAGTAGCAATATAATAAAAAATATTACTGTGACAGCGTCCGCAAATGCTCCAGCAATTTTTGTCATTCTTTTATCATGTGGCATTATAATATTCCTTTACTCTGTAAGTTTCTTTTCCGTCTATTGGTCCCATCATATAACCTTGCTTCACAGCATCTCTACATGATTCAACGCATTCGTTTATTTCTTTTTGTGCGTCCTCTATTGTTTCAAATGTTAAAGGGTTTCGCCCTTTTTCATCTTCCAGAAAAAAAGCAATTTCCCAATCGTTACCAATATAATTTTCAACTATATATTTCATTATTTTTCCAGTTGTTTGTTAACATGGTTTAATAAGAATTGCATCTCGACTTTAGAGCGAGATTTAGCCCGGAATATTTCAACAATGTCGTATTGTTCTTCCGTTCCAAACCTAACCGACCACGACCCGCCGCTTGTTGGCGAGATGTAATATTTTTTTGTCCTATTCATTTAATTATCTTTCTTTTTTGTTGTTAATTTTTTTAATTCTTTAAACCAAAACCTTGCAATTATTTCCGGTGCTTTTTCCCTTGTTGGTTTTAATCTTATTAATACTTGTTGTTTCATGTTTATTTATTTGAATTATAAAATGCATAGCTAAACCCCAACGGGGTTTGGCTTCTCATCTCTTTTGTTCTTTCTGATTTGCCCCCGTATTGACTCCACATTTTTGACCCTTGCACCGGTGGTAATTCTTTTTTTTCTGGCTCGTTGAATTCACCCCATAGCCAAGTTTCTTTTGTGTATTGTTCGTTGAATTGTTCTGATTCTGGCAACCATCCAGCGAACTCGTATGGGTCAAACTTATACCGCTTTTTCCCGTACCACTTTTGAAGTCTAGACTTTGGGTTCTCCATTACCCAAAACGCCGGCTTATAAAGTACAACCGCGCGAAGACATGCATCGACAAGGGCAATATTATTTGTAAGTAATTCGGGGTCTTTATCCTTCCACCACCGCGCACCACTCACAGCAAATTCGGTGCAAGGTGGTGCCATTAATACACCATGAACCCCGCCCTCGACCTTTTCAAATAAGCGAATATCTTCACCCCGTTTAATGTCTACTTGAATGACATTGTAACCATTTTCCCGGTATGGCTGGGACCACCTGCCCGAATAATCACAGAGTGACAAAATTGTCTTATTCACTCTTGACCCCCTCGAGTTTAATCAATCCCTTTTCAAAGGTTGCGCGGTATCCGGTGCACCCTTCAAAAAATTGTTTTACGGTCCAGCCGGTTATATCAATTACGGGAGTTTCACCTTTGCCGCTAACAATGTTCCATTCGTCAACTAAATCATTTTCATTAACCAAATGAAGCTCGAGCACGGGAGTTTTTCCCATGTTCCAAGACTTGACGTAATTTGCGCCGGGAATAAATCCACACTTTGAAAGTGTTTTATTTTGCAACCAAATCCGCGCCCCGTCCTGTTTAGTCTTTTGACACTTGCCAAGTTTGCGGATCATTATTTATCCTCCTTTCCCCTGATAAATTTAATTTCCGAATGCATCACATAAGCAAACGCACCCAAAAAGACACCCATCACGGGCAAAAGAATAAAAACGACTAGAAATATTTCTGTGTTTGTCATTGTCTTAATTAACCACAAATCCAGATTGATCATTATTAGCATCACCCTTGGCGCGTAATGCTACTATCACGTTTTTAGGATCCAAAAACCGTAGGTCGGTTTCATCACCGTTAAATATTTCTTTATCTAGAATGCTATTTCTTTGAAAACTTAATGCCGTATTGAAAACATTTTTTGAGTAAACCACGGCAACATTTCCGCCGGCCCTTAATACTTTCATGCAATGCCGGTGATTTGATTCACTGCGTGAAAAGGTCAACGAGTAGTTTGAAGGTAATAAACCTTTTGCCGCTTTGACTGCCCTTTGCGGGTTCTTTGTGTAGTCATAAAATTGAACGTCATTAAACAATTCAATAATACTACACCCATGATCGGGATGGATAACATTTTCCCAATCAATGTCGCTTGTTCCATTCAACCGGACCGCAGGTTTAAATCCGTGCTTTTTGCAAAAGTCTTTTAGCTTTGCGATATCCCGGCAAATGTCCGCAATAAACGCGCGACGATCGTCAAACCAACGAAGAGTTTTGTTGATGCGAGCTTGGCGAACATTTGAGAATTTCCCGCGCCCTGCAGTAAACAAACAAGCTTCCTTGCACCCCTTGCTTGCATACGGACACAGATTGCCCCTTTCAGCTTCATTTGCTGGTGCCAAGTAGAGAATGGCAGTCAAATAATTTAACTTACTGCCCTTGGATGTTTTCGCGTCCGCATTCACGGACAAGACTTTTAATTTTGGAGCTTTGATTTGCGTTTTGGTGCTCCGAGAACCAAAACTTTGCGTAGTTAATGCAATCACAACACCCCGAACGTACTACATTAATGTAGTGCACACAAGCACTTGTTTTAATTATTTATTACTTTTTTTCGTGCTACGTTATGAGGTATTGTTTTCTTGTGTCAGAAGAGAAAAAACTTCCCAAAAAAACGGTTGATGGCATCGGTCAAGCTTTGGTTGCCGGCGATACTTGGGCAGAAATTCGCGCAGGTTTTAAGGTGTCGGACCGGCAAATATTGAAAGCTCGGGAAGTATTAAGTGCGCAAGGTTGGGATGTTAGGAAAGATTTAACCAAGAAGCTCGAGAGTGTTACCAATTTGGCATGGGAAAAGATACTCGAGAGATTGGATCGGGATGAGTGTACAATGAAGGATTTAACGATTCTAGCCGGCGTAAGTTCTGACAAATACTTTACCGCCCTTGGCCAACCTACGCAAAGGATCCAAGTAGTTCGCGAAGACACGACAGCAATTCGGGATGCAATCCGGGATGCAATCCGGGAAGCGAAGCCGGTTGATGCACTAGAATGCACTACGGAAGACGACAAGACTACCCCTACTTTGGTTATTTCCTAACAATTAAGAGCAAATGCAATTGATTACCAAACACTTGGTCCAATCCTGGACCCTGGCTAAACTTGCCAAGACTATCACCAAGGGGGGCGGGGGGGGTGGTCAAATTACTATCATCGCTCCCTCTACGATTCATTCCACCTCCCGTGAAATTTAGCAAACGCTACTGTAGTACGATTTTATGAAAGACCTAGCTAAACAAATAGAGGACGGTTTAAACATTCAGACCGATATGGGCCGAGAGGTGATTAAGGTAGCTTTAGAGTGTATTGAGCTATTTGACCGCAAGCAGCAAGATTATGGCAGTAGTAATATTGGTATATCTGGCGAGATCGGCATACAGGTGCGGCTGCAGGATAAGGTAAGCAGGATGCGCCACTTATTGAATAAGAGGATGCAGGATCCTGAGATGAAGATTAATAATGAAAGTTTAGATGATACCTACCAGGATGTTGCTAATTATGGGTTAATTGGCATGTTGCTTAGTAGGGGTAAATGGGAATAAGTAATATTTGGCGTAACAATGTTACGGCATAATATTCATAAACTCCTTTAAATAATAAAATGTTACGCTGGTACGGCACTTTAGGGGGTGAATGGGAATGAATAAGATTTTCTATTTAGATGGATTTGAGGATGCTTATGTAGGGGTCTGCAATGGGTCTGCAGTATATGATAAATTAAAATGTTTAGATATATTACAGGGTAGGGATGGTATGGCTAGGGATGAAGCTGTAGAATATTTTGATTTTAATGTGGCAGGTGTCTGTGTGGCGAATGGGAGACTTGTTTCTCCACCTGTGTTTAAGTAAGAAAAATGCCGCACTAATACGGAGCGATTAATGCGGCGTGTTGTGACTGCTAAAGTAACTACTCAATAGCAGAAGTTTTAAAATTAAGGTATTTAATGGTAAATGTCAAGGTACCGATGCGTGGCAATCATAGCAAGTTGGACGAGTTTCTATTTCTACATCAAAATATGATATTTGCCGTTGTTTTTGGTATTGTAAGCACAATGCTCTTTCTGCTGATCTTTTAGCTTTAGATATGTTAGCTACCAGCAGTGCGGCAAGAATTGCAATAATAGAGAGGGTAATAAGCAACTCAATAAGAGTTACCCCATTTTTCATGGGTCATTTGCGGCTTCGATTAGAAGATTTAGATATTGCTCTTAGGTTGGTGCGCCGATTGTCGCGAGGATTGGAGTTTTTATGGTCAATATCTTTACCATCTCCTTTTCGCACTATTCCAGCCCTTTCCATTGCCCTTCTAGCGGCATTCCTAGATGCCCTATTCTTCTTCTGTGCGGGTTTGGAGTGATATTTTGCGTATTCTTTCTTGTAGTCTCTCATTTGGTTTGGAGGAACATTAGCAGAACTGCTCGGTTACCGGTATAAGGTTCTACCATGTGTATTTGGGGGTCATTGTCCGCACCTGATGAGTATAGAATAGCTGAAAGATAATGGTCTTTTTTGTGTTCTGCTGGTGGGTTGTCGAACTTAAAGATGCCATCTGTATATTCGGATGGGTCCGTTAATAGGACAGATGCTGAATATTTGCACCAAGCCATATGATTCTTAACGAACTTATTTCCTTCTTTTTTGCACCCGTCATAGTGCCATTTATGACCATTATTCCAGTTTCTTTCTACTCGCCAATAAGATCTCCTAGTTAATACAGGTTCTGTATTGGGAGGTAGTTGTTTTGTTAGGGTAGAAAGGATTTTGTTGATTAGAGATTGATCCCAGACGGTGCGGTTCTGATTCGGGGATAAAGCAAGAATCTTTTCTGATTCTTTTTCTGTAATTATGTTAGGAATAAGTATTCTCATATACTTATATATGAAATCTGTTCCCTTTGGGCAAAGCGGAGCTTTTACCCTATCTGAGCCGGTAATCTAGTTCCCTTCGGTGTAAAGTTTTCGCTTTTTGCACCCGTGTTGGCTTATAGGTTAAGGAGGGAATAACCTTTTGCGCCAATACACTTGCCCTCTCCCGCGATTTTACTCGCTTTCCCGGTTGTTAAGCTCCGTAGAAACATTGCCGGCAATGATTACACGACTTGCACCCCTATCGCGGTGCGTGTTTTAGGTCGGAAAATCCCAAAACTTCGTTGTGAAGAAGATTTATATCGCACTACAGTATGGTAGTGCAATTGATTTTTTTAGAAGTCAGTTTGAAGGTTCGCTATTCTTCTTTTTTGTGGGCAGTTTTGCGAGATTTGGTTCGGGAATAAAAATCCCTTTACCGGGAAGTCTGATGCATTTTTCTAAAAATATGGCACCACCGGGGAACTCTACCCATGCAGAACGCATTGCTGCATCATCAGTATGCATTTCAGAGATTATGTCGCCAATTTGGCGGCGAACACACTCTTCAACCAATGCTGAGAAAGTTGTTCCTTGTTCTTTTGCATATGATTCAACGTATTTAGATAGCGAGGGGGCTATCCGAAAGTTTTTTCCTATTTTTGGTCCTGATGGTTCTGGGTTTCTGCCCATGCGCGGCACCATGCTATAGTAAAACAAAGGGTGCAATTTTTTTTTTAAAAAGAGGGTTGACCTGTAATACATACCGTAGTACAAAAAGCGCATACAGAAAAAAAACTATTGTTTATGATTAAACGGGTGTCATACACTGAACTACTTCAAGCCAGCAAATATGCCAGGACAGCGTAGAAAAGGTAAAAAATTAGTTACATTTTGGGAGTACGAAACAAATGTTTCAAAGCTTCAGGATTATGCTGATAAAAAAGGAGTTTCATTGTCTGACTTAATAAAAGAATTATCCCATAAATTAATGGAAGAAACCGGTGATGAACCAAAAATTGACGAATAAAGAAAAAAAGGAGCTAAGTGATTTTAACGATTTACAAATTACTACGCATTACGGTGAAACAAGAAGAATGTCTACAAAGCTGAATAAGCTTGTGGACGGATCCCTGTCTGTTCGGGCAGCAATTATGATTGCAATTACATGTACAATGTTGACTGTGTTGTTGATGGGACTGTGGCAATGGAACATTGGCTACACATTTTCAAAGCAAATAGGGGCAGTTCCATCCGATACGCTTTCTGGTTCTGCAATGTATGAACAATTAAAATCTGAAATCGAAGTGAACCATTTGTTAAGGGGGTTGATTTTGGATGATGTGAGTGAACTGAATTTAGCTAAGAGCATTATACGGGTTCGATCAGATGGTGAAGTTCGGGGTGCTCAATTTTCCAAAGATTTAACCCGCAAAGAGAAACTTCACTTTATTTTAATGGCATCCCGTTTAAATCAAATAAACGTTTTAGAATGGGTTAAGAATCAACCGAACTGGTGTGATGGTTTAAGTAAAAGAACAATGAATTTGGTTGCACATGAGGTGAGTGATGAAGAATTTTTTGCTGTAAAAAAATCTTTTATGCACATGGGTAAAACGGAGTCTGAAACAAAGACTGCGTCGAATTCTTTCTAAAATTTTTTTAAAAATAAGCGCAATGCATAAACTTGCGCTTCTTTTTTATAAAAAGGTGTCATACACCAAGTAAATTATGGGAGTAAAAACAAAATACGGAAATATTCCGGTAAGCTTTAGACCGACAGTTAAAGTTATGGAATTGCTAAGAAAAAGAGTTAAGGAGACAAACAAGACTGTAACGAAAGTTATAGAGGAGTGCGTTGAAAAGGTGCTAGGTAATGGATGAATGTGTTGAGTTTATTGGTTCAATTATTCGGCAAGCTGCGCTGGATTATAAATATGCAGAAAGAAAAGGTTACATTAAGAATGGCAAATTCACTAAATGGAAAATTAATGCATGGTTGTACAATTCTGAAACAATCACTACTGCGATTAGTTTCTGGCACGGAGGAGGTCTTGAACAGTTGTGCAAATGGTTGCCAGTGGATTCAAATTTTATTCGTGAAAAGTTTCAAATTTTCGAGAAATAACACACGGGCGACGATCGGATGTTTCTCGAACCCCCTTGCCGCGAGTGCGGATAGAGGGGGAAACCTTGGTTGGTTAGTAAGGGGTAAAAGGTGCCCCTCTTAGGTCAGTTCTTGTACTAGGAGGGGCATTTTTAAAAAAATGAAATCTAAAGATATCGAAGGTTACGCAAATTTTAACCAAGAATTATCCAAAAAGATTCTAATTAAGGTTTTAGAAGGAAGGATGGATCCTGAAGCAAGAGAAAAGAAAATGGTTCTAGCGTATAGAGAGTCAGGTCTTACACCTGAAAAATTTTTGAAAAAATGGAAGGGTTAATAAAAGAAAAAACTTTAGCCAAGAAAACAGGAGTTAATCGAATGTTATTAGTTCGTGAGCGCAAAAAATCTCTTAATTATCCTGACGATTGGCAAAAAGATGGTCGTGAAATTGTTTATACTGAAACAGGTTTAAAGCACATGATGAATATTCTTAACCTTGCAAACGAAAAAATAGTTGAACCAATTCCGCAAAATAAAGATTTAGAAGAAGTTTTTGTGGTTCGCCATAATTATCCTAATTACAAAATCATTTTATGTGAAAGAGAAAACGGTGAGCATGTACATGTGAGGGTTTCTCACAACAGGAACTTTAGGACACGAATGGCAAATGGGGAGCGAATGAAAGTTTCTATTAAAAGAGACAAAAACACTTGGGTGTTTGCGGGGAAAAGAACACCAAGATTTCCCGGAAAATGGTAAGAGGGACAACATATGTCTCACATGAAATATTAAGATAAATTTATGGGCAAGTTTTCCAGAGAAAAAGGAAAGAGAGGGGAGCGAATGTTTGTTTCTTGGCTTAAAGAACGTGGGTGGGTTTCAGCTAAACGGGGCGTTCAATATAACGGACTTGGAGGTGCGGATGTTGTTTGTGATGAACTTGACGACAAGGTCATGTTTGAAGTTAAGAATGTTGAAAAGCTTTCCATACCAGATGCATGCGACCAAGCGATTAGAGACGCTAAAGGTAAGATTTCAGTAGTTGCTCATAAGCGTAACAACCATCCTTGGAGGTTTTATTTGGATGAAGACAGCTTCACCAAGTTGTTACAAGAATCAATATGATAAAAATGGTTTTATCACCTGCGGAAATACTTTGTGCAAAGTTTTTGGGGATCACTCGCCAGATGATGAAGTTTGGCACTCGTACAAGTAATGCGCGGGTAAGTAAAAAAGATGATGTTCAAATTAATTATGAAGGTGCCCTTGGTGAAGTTGCTGTGAGTAAGTTCCTGTGTGTTGATTTGCAAGCTGAAGGATACACGGTTGGTGATGACGGGGTAGATATGGTTTCCGATGGAGTTACGATCGATGTCAAGTGGTCAACTACTGGACATTTGTATTTTGGCAAACCAATGAGAGCAGATGTAGCAGTTATGACATGTCCAGGATCAGATTATTATGTAGTCAACATAATGGGATGGATATCAAAAGATGAATTTAGCAAAAAGAGTTTTTCCCAGCAGTTTGGGAATTACCCGAAAGTTAAAGCAGTTAGAATAGACCAGTTAAGAATACCAGATACATTACAAAAATGGATAAAAACACGAAAAAAGAATTAGACCCCTTTAAAGAGGTTTGGGATGTGCTTAGTAAAATTGATTGCACTAAGCATACGGAAAAAAAGATGAATTTGACTTATCTTTCATGGGCACCCGCATGGGGGATTGTAATGGATCATTTTCCAGATACGCAATTTGAGGTTATGTATTTTGATGATCCTAATAATGAGAAAAAGAAATACCCATATGAGATTCACCCGGATAACACGGTAACTGTTTGGGTGAAGATTTATATTAATGGCGCATTTAGAAAAATGTGGTTGCCGGTGATGGATAACAGAAACAATGCGGTCCAAAACCCTAACTCAAGACAAATAAGTGATACTACAATGAGGTGCTTAGTGAAGGGTTTAGCTTTGTTTGGGTTAGGTCATTATATTTATGCAGGAGAAGATTTGCCACAAGGGGTTGAGCAAAAAGAAATTGTAGCAACTGAGGTGTCTATAAAATCTCAGTTAGCGCACGTTCTAGAGGGTTGGGAGGAACAAGCGACCTTGTTCATGATTAAACAAAAATGGATTACTAAAGGTCAAACTTGGAAGAATGTTTCTGATGCTAACGCGAAAAAAGCTTTAGATAAGAAAGATGCTTTTAAGAAAAAAGCCCTAGAGCATGCATCACCATCCCACTAGACCCCCGTCTAGTGGACCTGCACATGTGAAGTGCGGTGGCTACGCTAGTGCTGGGGGGGATTCACCAGCGACTCTTAAAGGTACTCGAATACATGAGCATCTTGAGCAGGTGCTTACCGGTCAAACGGTAACCTCCCCAGTGTCAGCGGATGAGTTGCCCGGAGTTGAATGGGCGCATAAGTATGTTAAAGAAAATTTTGATATGAAAACCTTGAAGTGCGAGGGCACTGTAAAGGTGTTTGATGAGAGTGGTAACGAGATAACATTTGGTACAAACGATTTATATGACGACAAGCAAATCGGCGATTTTAAAACGGGTCAGGTTAGAGAGTACAAAGCACAAATGGCATATTATGCCGCCGGTAGAATGCAGCAGTCTGGTTCAACCGAAATTAAAATTCATGAAATTTACACCGAGAAACGCTGGGCGAATGTATACATACTATCATACTCTGAAGCTTGGCAAATCATTAAGCAAATCACATACAATCAAGAAAACAATATTCTTAAACCCAATAATTATTGTTCTTGGTGTAAGCACAATTCTCAGTGCACTGCTTTATCTGAAGTAGCCATGAATACATTAGAAAAAATAAGTCCAGAAACTGAGTTGAAAAATTATGATTTTACACAACTAAAGACTGCCGAAGATAAAGGTAAAGCATATCAGATATGTAAAATTTTAGAAGATTGGATATCAGGAGTTAAAAAAACTGTTTCTGAAGCTGTTCTGAAAAATGGAGAAGAGATCCCCGGAGTAACAGTAACTAGTCGATCTGGAGGATCCAGCGTTTCAGACATCCCTGCTGCGTTTGCCAGGATGGATTTATCACAAGAAGAATTTTTAAATTCATGCTCTTTAAGTATTCCTAAATTAACAAAAATATATCAGAAAAAATTTAACCTCACGGGTAAAGAGGCGACCCAAGAGGTTTCAAATAGATTAGCAAGTCTCATTAAAAATAAACCAGATACAAAATACATTAGAAGAAAATAATGCCAAAAATAACGATAACTAAAGAAGAGGGTAATCACACGCAAAAAAGGGAACTACTTCCACCGGGTGATTACGAGTTTGTAATAGAAAGTCATGAATTTGGACTTACACAGAAAGAGGAAGACAAAGTTACCTTTCAATTGAAAGAAGTAAATTCAGGTAACTTTGTTTGGTGCTTGTTGATGTTTAGGGACGACATGGTTTGGAAACTTAAAAGTCTTATTAAAGCTGTTTCAGGTGTAGATGACGGCAAGGAAGTGGATGTTAATGATGAATTATGCAAAAACATGTACGGCAATAAAGTTTGGGCTAATGTTAGCATAGACACTTACAATGATAAGAGAAGAAATCAGATTAAAAGGTTTTATAGTGAAAAACCTTCTAATAGTGATGACGATACGTTTGAATGATTGAAAGGGGGGGGTAATCTCCCCCTTTTTTCAGCATTTTGGACGAGAAACAACAACAGACAGCATTCGCAAACGACCTTCAAGCATTACTAGATCGATACTTACATGAGTTCGACATGACTTTTGCTTCTATGTCTGGGGTGCTTTTCTGTTTCGCAACCAGAACAGTCATTGATTCATATATGAATAACATGGCTGAAACAATATTAGAGGATTACGAATTAGTAGACGAAGACGAAGAAGACGAATACGAGGACGAGTACGAAGACGAAGACGAAGATGAATTTGAAGATGGAGATGAATGGAAATCTGCCGATGGTGGTGACTGACTATTTGGCAGTAGGATCGAGAGAAGGAGAAAGAAATCACACACTTTTTAAAGTCGCATGCCAATTAAGGGATAGCGGCTTTTCTGTTCAAGAAGCAGTTAATTTAATTGAATCAAGGGCTAAACAGGATGGTTTAGCTGATCATGAATTATTTAAAACTATTGAATCTGCTTTTACAAGAACGGCAAGAGATCCGGGTGTTAGAAAAAGAGGGATCACAGTTAAATTTAAAAAAATGAATTTACCCGCAGGTTTAGACAATCCTATTCCAAGATTATTAAGTGCAGCATTTGCTGAAAATGAAAAAGTTAGAATTGTTATTGGCCCAAAAATAAGTACAGGTTTTATAAGAGACAGAAACAATTTAAACGGTTGCAGTGAAAAATTAAGCTCAACGGATGGAGGTGCTTGGATTTGCATAAATCCTATTGAAGGAGGAATTAAAGATGCAAATGTAACTTCCTACAGACATTGCTTAGTTGAGTTTGATGAAGGTGATGTTGCTGATCAGTACAAAAAAATAGTTGCTACAAATTTACCAATTACAGCAATAATTTATAGTGGGGCAAAAAGTGTACACGCTTGGGTGCGTGTAGATGCTCGGGATCGCAAACAGTACGATGAAAGGGTTGCAATAGTTTATAAAGAATTTCCGGGGCTAGATATTCAAAATAAAAATCCTGGCAGATTAAGCCGGTTGCCGGGTGTAAAGAGAAACGGCAAAATACAACGATTATTAAAACTAAATCACGGAGCCGATTCTTGGGAAAGTTATCAAGAATCAATAAAATGCAAAAATATAGGGCAAGCTTTTTCCTTTAATCAGTTACTTGATTTTGACTCAAGTGCGGATCCTAACAACGTCTTGGGAGATCGCTGGTTATGCAGAGGGCATTTCGGGATGATTGTTGGTGCAAGCGGATTAGGGAAAAGCAGTTTAATTATGCAAGCAAGTATTCTTTGGAGTCTTGGCAAAACTGCTTTCGGGGTGGATCCGGTCAGACCTTTAAAGATTGTTTTAGTCCAAGCTGAAAACGACATGGGTGATCTATCCGAAGAAGTTCAAGGTATAGTTGAAAAGTTAAATTTAAGTAAAACAGAACTGGAAACAGTAAATCGTAATTGTAGATTTATTACTGATCCTAACAATGTTGGTCAAAAATTTATTGATATGGCAAACGGTGTATTAGACGTATATGAACCAGATGTATTTATAATGGATCCATTGCTGCACTACATAGGAACAGATGTTAGATCTCAACAAGCAGTTAGTGAATTTGTGCGGCATGGTATTGGAGGGTTAGCAAAACATTACGGAACAACATTTATTGCAATGCATCATACTGGCAAACCACCAAGTGATAACAATTCTAGATCAAATTGGTCAAATAGAGATCTTAGCTATTTAGCAACAGGGTCTAGTGATTTAGTCAATTTCGCGAGAGCAGTTGCAGTTCTTAGGGAACAGTTTGGGGTTTTTGAATTAAATTTTACGAAGCGAGGGGAACGAGTTAGAGAAAAAACTGTATACCTAAAACACGCAGATGATTGTATATTTTGGGAGCCAACTAAGATTTATGCTTAGTAATGGAACAAAAAATAAATTTTAAACAGACACCGCATCCTTATTTACCGGTTCTTGAAAAAGATGTAATTAAGATACTTGTTGATAAGCATGGTGAAGATCATGTCGTTGAACTCATTAAGAAACGTGAGAAAGCGATAGCTAGTAGTTTAATCGATCCTTTAAATGCGGGATTTGAATTAGACCCTTGGAAAGACGCAAGAGATCTTTTAGATGAAAGTGATGAACTTTTAATTCTTGGAGGTAACCGGGCATCTAAAACTGAAATTGCAGCAAAGATTGCTGTTGAGACATTAGTCAATAAACCTAAATCAGTGGTTTGGTGTTTGCACTCATCTCTGCCATCTTCAATTGAAATTCAACAACCAATAATCAGAAAATACCTTCCCCCGTCTTGGCGTGATGTTGGAAAAAAAGGATCAACTACCAATATATCTTGGACTGATAAAAATGGGTTTTCGGATCAAGTTTTTGTAACCCCAAACGGATCTCGATGTCGCTTTTTAAATTACACTCAAAATATTACAGTTTTAGAAGGTGGAGAATGTGACCTTATTTGGGCAGATGAGCTAATTCCATTAGAATTTCTTCAAACTCTTAGATTCCGTGTCACGACTAGGTTCGGAAAAATAATGATCACCTTTACTCCTGTGCGAGGGTATTCTTCTGTAGTTAAGGAGTTTATAGCCGGCGCAAGAGTAGTAAAAAGTCTGCCAGCACCATTGTTAGAACCTGAAGCAGTACATGTACAAGGATGCCCCCCGGGGCACATGCCGTATATAATGCAACCATTTAGAAGTAACGCTCGAGTAATTTCTTTTCACGGCAGCATGAATCCGTTTGGAGGATTTGAACAGGTAGTCAAGATGCTTGAAGGAAAACCAAGCACAGACATTAAGATTCGTGCATATGGATGGGCAGATAAAATGGACGGGGGAGTTTTTAATAAATTTGATGAAAAAGTCCATGTGGTTAAAAAAGATAAAGTCCCTACCGAAGGGACTAGATTTTTAACTTGCGACCCGGCAGGTAATAAAAATTGGTATCTAAAATGGCATATTATAGACGAAACGGGCAGAGTTTTTTTATACCGAGAATGGCCCGATTATAAAACTTATGGGGAATGGACGCTTCCGGGTAATAAACCTGACGGTGTTCCCGGACCTGCCCAGACCAGTGGAATGGGTAAAAGCATCCTGGCATATAAAAAACTTATACTCGAAGCGGAAGGTTGGGTGTATGATGACGAAATTGGAACTTGGTTAGGTTCTAAATCTGAAAAGATATACGAGAGATTGATCGATCCTCGGTTCGGCAGTGCAAATGTTCCTAGCATTGAGGAGGGTACTAATATTATCACCCTTATGGAAGAGGAGCAAATAGACAAGCAAGGGCATAAAAAAGGGCCAAGCATGATTTTTATACCAGCACCGGGAACAAACATCGAGGAGGGTATTCAGTTAATTAATGACTATTTAGATTACAACGAAGAGGAGAGGGTTGATGCGATGAATTGTCCTCGTTATTACATTAGCGAAGATTGTCAGCAAACAATTTATGCTCTGATGGAATATACTGGCAGAGATGGGTTAAGGGGCGCGATGAAGGATGTTGTGGATTGCGACCGATATTTGTTTAAAAGAGGACCAATGCCCGTTGATGATGCCATGATGGCAGCAACTGGAGGAGATCAGTATGGAGTTTAACGACTTACCTTTGTTGTTAACGGCAGGTGAAGCAGTAAAGATCACCGGTCTTACATATATTAGGTTAAATGAATTAGAAGAGTTAGGGATTTTAGAGTGTGCTTCTGTTAACAGAAGAAAGCGAAGGTACACTAGGGAATCCCTAAGAAAGTTTCTCAGGTTAGGTCCAGAGGGTACAAAAGTGAGGGTAGATTGATGGCAGCAAAAGACGTTAATATAAGCGAACTAGTTAAAGAGTTAAATCAAGCGGCTATACGCACGAATGATTACATGAACAGGTCCGAGTTAAACTCGGATGCAAGATACAATCGGTGGGCAGGACAGTCTGCTGATGGCAGGAAATGGCAACAAAATGTAGGATATACACCGGTTCCATTTGACGGGTGCAGTGATTCAAAAGTTCCATTAGTAGATACATACGTTAATGAAGATGTAGATTTATTAATGACTTCTCTTCGCAATATGCAGCTTAGTGCGGCACCTTTAGATAGCAATGATGCAGAACAAGCTAATCTAACAACAAACCTTTTAAGGTACGCCAGCAATAATGCAATTGACGAGTTTTACTCCGAAGCAGAACTATGTGCTAATACTATGTTAGAAAACGGGATTTCTGTAATGGGAGTTTTTTGGGAGCGTGAACAAACTTTAACTTATGAGGAAATCGATCTGGAGCAAATTAGCATGGTCGCGCAAGAGCAACCAAGGTTTGCGGAAGCAGTTCAAATCATTATGGATCCTGCACGGGAGGATGAAGCAATTGAACTTGGTAAAGAATTACTCCCCGATGCTTCCCAGAAAATTTTGCGAAAAATTGTAAAAGATTTAAGGGAAAAAAGTGTTGCTGAATATCCTGCTCCAATGACTACAATGGATAGACCTACTTTAGTAAGTCTTAGAGTAGGTGAGGATTTCTTTGTGCCCCTAGACACTACCGAGCTACAGAAAGCTAGAATGTGTTTTTATAGAGAATTTATGACTGAAGAACAATTGCGTGACGCAGTCAATTCTAGAGATTGGGATAAGAAATGGGTAGATACTATCATTAATTCATCTAAAGGGATGACGATGACAATTAATCGTGATGAATTAACTCCTCGTTCTGGCACTGGTGCAGCCCGCACATATTTAGATACAAAGGAAGTTTATGAAGTCATTCATTGTTATGAACGCAAGAGCGATGAGTATGGGGTGCCGGGAATCTGGTACACAGTGTTTAGCCCACATGCTCAAACGGATGGTAGTGGTAAAGATATTTGCGCTACTTACGAATTATTAGATTATGCAAATGGCGGCATGTATCCTTTTATATTATTCCGAAGGGAATATTTAAGTAGGCGCATGGACGACAGTCGAGGATATGGAGAAATATGTTACACTTGGCAACGTCAAATCAAACAAGAGTGGGATGGTCGAGTAGACCGATCTTACCTTGCAACAATTCCTCCAATTTTCCATCCACCGGGAAGACCACCAACGAAATGGGGTCCGGGTGTAATGATCCCTAGAGTTAGATCAGATGATTATCAATTTGCTGATCAACCTAATTGGGATTTTGGAAGTAAAGAAATAGAAGATTCTATTCGAGAAACTGCTGACCGTTATTTTGGTAGACCGGTTTCACAGGAAAACAAAGCATATGCAATGATGCGTCAACAGAACATGGTGTCTCGTTGGTTAAACTGTTGGAAGATGGTGTTTGAGCAGGTCTTAGCGTTATACCAACAATATGCACCAGATGAGTTTATGGTGCGGGTTGTAGGTAGCGATAAAGCTCAAGCGTTGTCTATGAGCAAGGAAGAAATCCAAGGGCAATACGATATTATCCTGAATTTTCAAGTTGCTAACACAGATATGGAACTTCTTAGAGGGAAACTTGATTTGCTTAAAGTAGTTGTAGGTGAATTTGATATTAATGGAGTTGTTGATCGAACTGAGTTAATGAGTGTTGTGTTCAGTTACCTAGATCCTGTTTTGGGTGAAAGACTGATGCGACCTGCAGAAAATGCTGATCAACAGCAGATCGATGAGGAAAAAACTTCATTTGCTAAAATATTTGCCGGCATGGATGACGACATTAAACCGGGTCAAGCTCATGGTCTTAGACTTCAGGTTTTAGATGAAATTATGTCTAACAATAGTGCTGCTGCAAAGCGTTACATGGAAGATCCGCAATTTAAGGAAAATATTGATAAACGCAGACAGCAGCATCAACACCAACTTGATCAAGCTGAAAACGCTCAAATCGGAAGGTTGGGTGCATGAACGATGATTTACCTATGATCTTGATGGATCCTAGATTCAATCAAGTGCGGGAATTAATTACAAGTGTGAGAGAAGAATTGATCTTACATATGAGTAATCCTTCTACATCAGAACATCACGGTATCCTGGCACATGATGCCGGGGGAATTGATGCGCTGGATCATTTAAACAAAAGAATTGATCAAGCAATTAATGATTATAAGTCTAAAGATGTATAGATTATATTAGATCTTACCTAATTGCACTAGACCTCACTAGTGCTCCTTGCTGCAAACCCCTGAACCCGTGTAGTTAATTCTGCACGGGTTTTTCTTTTGTATCCCGTTAATAAATACAATCGGAACAATAACCTTACTTGCAAGGTAAATAGCATGGCAAAAAACACAGAATCGGGTGTAGCGGACACCCAACCGGAATCGGTAAATGAATCTGCGGCAATTGGGATAGACGATCTTGCCCAAACCCTAATGGGGAATACTGAGGTTGTCACCGAAACTGAAGCTGAAAGTGAACAGGTGGAAGTTGAGGTTAATGATGCTGATGATACTGAATCGGAAGAAGAAGTAGATGAGCAGGAGGTGTCTGAAGAAGAAACAGAAGAAGATTCGGAAGAAGATTCGGATGATGATTTAGAAGACGATTTGGAGGACGATTCGCAGGAACTTTCTGCTGACGTTCAGAAGAAGATTGATAAGCGTATAGGTCGTTTGACTGCTAGGGCAAAAGATGCCGAAGAACGCTCCAAGGATCTAGAAGAGCAATTAGAAACTGCTCAAACAGAACTAGAAGAGTACCGGGATCAAGCTGAAAAGCCAACTCAAGTAACATCAAGCAATCCTCATGCAGGTATCAGAACTCTGAAAGAACTTAAAGAAGCGAAAGGGAAAGCAAGAGAACTTCGGGCATGGTGTAGACGGCACCGTGATGGAACGACAGTAACAGTGAATGGGAATGAGAGGGATTATGGTCCTGATCAAATTGCTGAGTTAGAACTCAAAGCTCAAGAAGACTTAGAAGAACATCTACCTGCAAGGGAAGAGTTTATAAAAGACGAAAAAGAGCAAACGAGTGTAGCTGAAAAAGCATTTCCGTGGTGGAAAGATAAATCTACTGCTGAATACCAAGCTGCAATGTCGGTTCTTCGCGATGCGCCAATGATTAGGGAACTACCTAACTGGAAAGCTACTGTAGCTTTTTATTTAATGGGAGTTAACGCTTATCAACAAATGGATTCGGCTAAAAAAACGAAACCTAAAGCGAAGTCAAAAACACCACCTAAAGTTGCAACTCGTCCAGCAAAAGCACCTGCACCTGTAGCAGATAGAAATGCTGCAAGATACGATGAAGCTCGTACGTCTTTTCAAGAATCTGGTTCTACTGAAGCATTAGCCAAAATGTTCGCAAGTAAATAAATAAATAGGAAAAAGAAATGGCACTAGCTGATTCATATACTGCTGCGGCAAATAGCCCAGCCACCCAAGTTTTGGGTGCTAAACAAGGTAATAGGGAAGACCTCCGCGATGTTCTTACAATTTTAGAACCAGAAGCGACTCCGGTGACTTCCGCTATTAAGAAGGGTCCAGGACCAAAAGCTACTCAGGTTGAGGTTCTTGTTGACGAATTAAGCGATCCAGTAGTTGCTTCAGTTGATGAAGGTGAAGATTACGGTCGTGCAGGTACATCTGTTACTCCTAATGTAAGTACTTTTGATAATAAATCTGCTGCTCGCGGACGATTAACAAACTCTATTCACATTAGTTCTCGTACTTTCGGTGTAACTGATATTCAAAGTTTAACTGAAACTGCCGGCACACAAGGTTCTGGTGAGTTTGCTTACGGAAAAGCTAAGTCTGTCCGTGAGATTAAACGAGATATCGAAGCAGTGATTTGTGGATCGCAAGACAAAGACACAGGTGGTCCTAGTTACGCTACTCGCGGATTGTTTGATTGGATTGATTCTGAAGGTCCAGCCGATGTTGATCCAAAATACCGCACTCCTGCGGATTCGATTCATCACGGTGGTGCTGCAACAGATCCTGCATCTCCTGCAACTTACGATGAAGAAGGTGCATTGACTGAAGCTAAACTTGCTGGATTGTTACAATCAATGTTTACAGTTCGTTCTGAGAAGAAAACCTACATGGGAGTTTTCTCACCGAAGATTGTAGACGATATTGATCAATTCACACGCACAAACCCATCTGCAACTAACAGTCGTTACGTTGTTAATGACAATGCGTCATCTAAGACAATCAATATGGAAGTTAAAGTATTTAACACCTCTTTTGGCACCTTAAATATTGTTCCTTCTACATTTTTGAACGTCACAGCATCTCCATATGCTTATGATGATGATGCTGGATTATTGCTAGACATGGACTTGCTTGAATTGCAATTCATGGATCCGGTTCATTCTGTTGAACTTGAAGATGCAGGTGGTGGTCGTCGTGGATACACGAAAGCAATCTATTCGCTTTGCATGAAAAATCCTCGCGGATTTGGTAAAGTCATCGCTGGTGATGATGCTTAATTCTAGTCATATCTGGTAAATTATAAATGGCTAATATCATCATCCCCCAGTGTGGTTCCACTCGTAGAGAGAGGGAAATGTACGAGCGCGAATTTCGCACTGGGGGATGGTTTTTAAATAATTATATAGATAAGGAAAAAAACGGTTACAAAAATCGGCAAACTAAAATTGCTCGTAAATACCGTAACTACCAGCGCAAGCCCGGTAGTGAATTTGACCTAGCGGCAGTCATCGATGCTAGGACGTTTTTTAGATGGCAACAAGAAGACCAACATTTCTGGGATGATCCTAAAAACTTGAAAAAGTTTACAAAAGATAACCCTGAAACTGCTAGTTGGAAGCATGCGTAGTATTAAATATAGCGACTTACTAAAGTCTGCTTGTCAAAGGTCACAAAGGTCATACGACCAGATAAGTACCGACGATGCTGAATACTTAGAAAATTTTATTAATGGTAGGTTAAAAGAAATCTGGGAGTATTGTGATTGGCCCGATTTAGTGCGTTTAGAAAAACGAACCTATCGGCAGCAATATTCAGCCGCTTCATTTCCGAGTGGAGTAACTGCTGGCACACAAATTTACGATGGAAATGCGAAGAGGTATGTAGTTGCATTAAAAAACACTACTAATGAACCTAGCGATTCCGCTGAAGTAATTCATGAGGATTATGGGGAGTTAAAAAACAGTTACAATTTTAACGATTGGGAATCTAACACAACATATGTTGTGGGTTCACAAGTTTATTATAATGTAACCGATAAATACTATCAGTCTCATACAGTAACTAATACAAACGTAGTTCCAACTAGTACAAGTTTTTGGACTGAAATTCCTCCTTTTAATGCTTATGTAGCATACGAACAATCCTGGGAGACTAATAAAATTGGTAATGTTGTTTCAGTGTACAACGCTAATCCTTTTATTATTGGATCATCAGATAATTTAAATTTCAGCTTGTCACGCAATGGAGTTCAGGTGCTTAACGGTCCTGACCGGGTTTGGGTTCAATATCGTCAAAGAGTTCCTGATTTAAATCATGATGCTCATGACTCTACTAAGTCTGATTACGCAGTAGGAGATGTTGTGAAACATCCTGCAAGTGGATCGTCTTTTGATCTTTACGAATGCGTTACTGCTTCAACAGTTAACACTCCCGGCGCACATGCTGATTGGTCAATTATAGAAATACCTTACATATTTAAAGATTACATATCTTCAGGTGCGGCAGCAGACATTTTTCAATTAGATGAAAAAGTTGATTTAGCAATAATTGAAGAAAATCGAGCAGATCGAGCTTTGGAGCACGAATTAGACAAGCTGAACAGACAGCAAAAACAAACTCAACAATTTAACGTATTAACAAGGACTAACTAAAATGGCAGGAACAGTCAGACAAGCATCAACGGAAATAAGCTCGGACACAGTTTACTCAGTGGGCACAAGTGCTCAAAACGTAATACCAAGGAACAGTAAAAGGAGATCTTTATCTATTCAAAACACTGGAACAACTAAAGTGTTTATTCGTTTTAATAGAGCACCTGTGACAGGTGGTGCCACTGATTATTACTCTTACATCCTGGCACCTGCTGCAGAAGCAGTTGGAGCGGAAGGAGGAATACTATCTATAGACAATTTCGTAGGGCATGTTTACGCAAAAACTGCAAGCGGAACTACTACTTTAGCAACAACTGAATTCATAGGTTAAAATGAGCGCAAGAGTATCTTCTTTTGGGGGCATTCGCCGTGCTGGAACCACAATAGAAAACGAACCCATCATCAAAAGTGATGGTTCTGGCGAGATAATGCAGTGGCAACCGTCAGACGGTGGTGCTGATGGTATATATATTATACAAGACGCTAGTAGTGGTTCTGCTGAACTTGGTATCGGCATTGCAGACCCGACTGTTGCTTTGGATATTGCTGGATCGCTTAAAACTACTGGCAGCATAACCATCGGTTCACTAGACATCGGACACGGTTTAGGTTCAGGAGGAACTGCTAACACTGAGTCAACTGCTATTGGAACAGACGCACTCGATGCTACACAAAGCGGTGCGGTTAGAAATACAGCAGTCGGACAAGATGCGCTCGGTGCAGTTACAACTGGAGATTACAACGTAGCGGTTGGTGCTTATGCGGGTGATTTAATTCAAGCAAACTCTGAGAATACTGCGGTAGGTGATTTTGCACTTAGCACAAATGCGGGTAGTAGAAACACAGCAATAGGTCGTGCAGCAATGGGAACTGTTCCCGGTGGTGCAACAACAACAAGTTCAGATGATAACGTAGCTGTTGGACACGATGCGCTGTATACATTTTACGGATCAGACGCAACTGCCGTAGGTAGTGAAGCAGCAGACGCATTAACAACTGCAACAAACACAGTTGCAATAGGTAAAGCCGCACTTGGTTCAACTACTGACGGTCACAATAATACAGCAGTTGGTGCTTCTTGTCTTAACAACGCAGACGCGGGTGATAATAACGTTGCTGTTGGCTATTCATCTTTAGTTAATTACACGGGATCAAATGCAGTTGCAGTTGGAGTTGGTGCATTAGACGCTTGCACGACTGGTGCTGAAAACTTGGCTGTGGGTAAAGACGCATTAGGTGCTGTTGTTGATGCACATTATAACACGGCAATCGGAACGTCTGCGTTAGCTGCCGATTGCGGTAGTTCAAATGTTGCTGTGGGTCGTTTAGCATTAAACGTATTTACTGGAGATGACGCAACCGCGATAGGAACAGCAGCAGCAGATGCCGCAACAACAGCGATAGATTTAGTTGCTGTAGGGAAAAACGCGTTAACTGCTTGCACAGACGGTAACTACAATACTGCCGTAGGTGTTGAAGCTTGTGGTTATAATGTTAGTGCAGATCGAAACAGTGCATTCGGTAGACACTCGATGCTGCAAAATATCAGTGGTGATGATAACACCACAATGGGTTACAACTCTGGTTACTCGTTAACAAATTCTGATAACGTAGCTGTCGGTTCTAATGCAATGAAGAACGGAACTACACAAGATCACTGTGTTGCTATCGGACGTTCAGCTTTAGAAGGTGATGGGTCTACCGCACCTACTGGCAATCAAAACATTGCAATAGGTTCGTTTAGTTTAGACGCTGCAACTTCAGCAACAGAAAATGTTGTCATAGGATATTCAGCGGGATCTGCCGCAACCACTGCAAGTTACTCAACTTTTATTGGTAAAAACTCAGGTGATGCGATTCTCACCGGCAATCAAAATACAGCGTTAGGTTACTCAACTTTAAGTGCAAGTGATGACGGCAATAATAACGTAGCTATCGGAAATGCAGCTTTAGGAACTGGTAATTGCGGTGACGACAATACTGCCGTAGGTTTCAACGCACTTGTAAATTTTACAGGATCAGACGCGACGGTAATTGGTTCTCTTGCAGCAGATGCGTTAACAGACGGTGCAAGAGTTACAGCTATTGGTTATGCAGCTATGGGTCTTGCTGTTAGCAATACAGACTGCACAGCGGTCGGTTACGCTGCGCTCGATGCTGCAACAAGTGGTAATAACAATACTTCCGTAGGTTCGTATGCTTTGTCAGCAACTGTTGACGGTGCTTCTAACACTGCTATCGGAATGTCTGCATTTAATGCGGATTGTGGTGATAGCAATACTGGAGTTGGTGCGTATGCTGGCAACTACACAACAGGAGGTGCTAATACGTTTTTAGGTTATTTTTCAGGTGTCTATGCAACTAGCACAGATGATTGTGTTGCTGTAGGTAGAAATGCTTTAGCGGGTGCTGCTTCTGGAACTCCCGTAACTGGAAATTATAATGTAGCAGTTGGGTCGTGGTCTTTAGACGCAGCAACTTCTGCAAATGCTTGTGTTGGGGTCGGGGTAAACACCTTATCAGATAATGTTACTGGCGATAGTAACACCGCACTTGGACATCAAGCTGGTAAAAGCTGCACAACAAGTGACAGCACATTTATTGGACGTAATGCGGGTTATTATGCAACGAGTGCATCTGACACTGT